>Ga0214544_1000431_pt1 | contig 75568 bp, 35 predicted proteins | sample CNSS3metaG_FD_160074 | JGI IMG/M metagenome (GOLD analysis project Ga0214544, IMG submission 160074) | Root nodule microbial communities from cowpea collected in UCLA plant growth center, Los Angeles, California, USA - CNSS3 | ecosystem: Host-associated > Plants > Roots > Nodule | place: USA...
TTTTATAATAAGAGATTGACCTCTTTCAGGATCCAAATCTCATTTTAGTAGAATTTCTATTATTTTATTTTCGATTTGTGTCTTTGATTTATGTTTGTGTTTGTGCATAGGACCTTCTAGAATTCGGATCGAATTCTCTCCAAATAGGAGAGAATGATAAAGAATCTTCAAGTGAGACAAATTGAGGACAAATTCTCTTCAAGAAGGAGGGAATGATAGAGCACTATCCCAAGATTCCATACAAGAAGAACTTAAAGATGAACATTTATAATTCAAAGGACCTATGACAAGGGCAATGAGCAAGAGATTGGAAAATCACATCTATTCAAGACTCTTGATACTACAAGCAACTACAAGTGGGAATTCAAAGGATATGAAAATCATGGCTTGGAGCACTCTTGAAGGATAATTGTTAGGAAATTAATTTATATTTTTAAACTTTGGGTTTTCTTTTAGGAAATAAGTTATGTTTTTAGGCTTTGGGCTTTCTTTTATAAAGTAGTTTATGTTGTGGTTTAGGCCTTCTTGTAGGGTTCTTAGGTTTTTTTAAACTCATGTACTTATATATAGAGGTACCAAAAACTATTGCAGACACTTTTAGTCATATATTGAATTTGATTTTCATTAAAGAGAGGGTTCTCTTTGTTCTTGGCTTAGGCCTCTGGTTCTTATCAAAGATTAACATCTTTGTGGCGAATCTTCACTCGACTTATCAATTTGCTAGATTGTGGCGTCCTCCATCTCTGTCTTATTCCGCGTTCTTCTCTGATTTATTCGTGTCGTGCCTCTTGAGGATTCAAATTCAGAAACGACCATACTCTTTCCTGGATAGGATCGTATCAAAAGTTCTAGAGTTTGTTGGTTTCAAGGTTCTTTATATCTTTTTGAGACTTGGGTTCACTCCTAAATCCTATAGATAAGAGTGACTCAAGCTTTGTAAATCAAGTTAGAAATAATAAAGAGAATTTAGGCCAAATTTGTATCTCTCCTTTGTTCTAAGTTCATTATGATAGATTGTCTACTTGACTTCTCCTAGACCTTTTCCTTGAGGGTTGGCCTAACATTTTTCAAGACACACATCTAAACCACTCTCCAAATGCATTCTCATTCAAGCTTCTGCATCCAGACGCATCATACATGGAGTTTTCTTCAACTTTGTGAAGTGGGTTTCCACCGTTTGGCACCAAAACTTCTTCCATCATTTGGGTCATATTCCATCATTGGTGTCCATTTTGTAATTCAGTGAAGAGTGCATTGGTCCTCTTCCATCATTTGGCATTCAAGCAAGCCACTTTTCCATCAACAAGGAAAGTGACAATCAATTTACTTCACTGCCAATTACTACCTAAGCATAGTTAACACTGCTATACCAAAGCATTACAATAAATTTTATGAAAACCTAGAAGCTAGAAGCAATATGAAATTACATGGATTGAAGTTTGAAAAAGAGCTAGTAAGCTCCCACAAATCTACCATAATCAATCAATAAACATAGATTTGTAAAAAAAACTCTTTAAGATCCATGTCAAAACCAATAAACACATTTGAAAAGAATACTTTTTTAATGGGAATGTCTAGAATTATTTCGAAGTTGTTCTAACCATATACTATCAAAAGAAAGCTGAATAATTTTATTAATAAATCATACTGTCTGCATAAGTTTACACTAATAACTAAGATGGTTGGTTGGGTAAAAACTAAAGTAAACAGGTTCAAAAGGAAAAAAAGTATACTATTTGAAAATGTTAATTGCTTAATATATTTTAAACAATCTATAAACATACAAAGCAATAATACTAAAAAGGACTTAGAATATGTATAATGTGAATTGGCAAAAAAAAAAAATATCCTTCAAGAAAATTAATTAACTTTTAAATTTGTTTAAAGATAAATAATCATCACGTACATCCTTATTCTTACATAAATGAAAGAAAAATATTTGAAAAGCCTATAAAAACACGAACATCTAGTCCACTTTTATCCCACACTCAACTCCTCAATAATATCGTGCATCTTATTTTATCATATATTCTCATGTTACGCACACGATCATCACAAATAGAAACTACAACCACAAATTGAAGGGTAAGATAATTTAACATAGATTGCAATCAAAGAATTATCAATATCCAATATATCAGAACACATCATTTAGTAGAAAGCATGAATACTTGCCCAACTAGTAGTAGTAGGGCAACATGCCCAAACCGTAGCAATCATGAGGACCTGGCCAACTCGTAGTAGCAATCATGGAGACATGTTCAAACCGTAGTAGTCATGTGGAATTGTCCAAACCGTAGCAATAATGGGGATTTGCTTAAATTGTAGTAGTCATGGGGACCTGTCCAACTCGAAGAGGTCATGTGGACCTACTCAAACCGTAGCAGGTCATAGGGACTTGCTTAAATGGTAAGGAGCACTCATTGGGACATAGTCACACTCGTCTAATCACACTTAGACATCTAAGAGCACTCATGGAGACATGCTTACACTCGTCAGCATTCATGGAGACATGCTCAAACATATCATCAATTCATTAACACAAAACATGACAATGCATATTGATAATCATCTCACAATCATAAAATATTAACTTCCCTAATTGGATTTAGTATGTAAACCTTCAAAGTTTCTCCTTATGTTTGAATCTTACTCTCATTTTTCCTTCAATCTAATAACGTTCTTTCTCGGCAAGCATAACACTCACTCACTGGTTTCGTTTGTATATTTATAGGATTCATTCGCACCCTTAAAACCCTAGATACTCTTAAAAGATTTTATATGATCCTTCTAATAACCACAAGACATCAAATATATCTTTTACTACCTTTTTGTTTTTGTTTCTTGGAAAGTCTTTTTAAATCTGTTTTGTATAATCAAAATCATACACATAATAAATCTTATATCTTTTTAATAGATATGTTTAAGGAATAATCATCGTATTCAATCCACTTATATTATAGTAACTGCTTTATATATCTTGTTGAAAGTTTGTTTAATGTCCTCTTAATAATTATTCACAAATCTTTTATTTCTTAGAAATTTTTTTTAAAATAAAATAAGTCTTTTAATATAAATAATTAATAAATCACTTTTTAAATAAATTTCTTTAAAATAGTTAATCATCACTTATTAATATCTAACGATTATTCTAGAGAGAATTGAACTCGTGACATTAAGTGTAATACTAATTGTTAGATTTAGTGCTTATCACAAAGCCAAAAGCCATAGCTAATAAAAGTTATAGCTAATAAAAGTTATAGCTAATCGTTAGAAATATAACCGTCTAAGCGTCATAATTTGATTGTGACTTGGTCCATTTGATCTTCGTCACGATATCATTGATGCACCTTGCAACAATTTAATTATTATTGGCTCACATGGTGGTAATTTTAAATATTTAAAGTTAAACTAATCACACTTTTAAATACACGGTCTAAATTGCTCACACTGTTAAATACGTGGTCTACACTACCCACAAATTTTAAAGTTTGATATAAGCTATCACATTTTAATAATTGTTGCCTATAATTTTTTACATTTTCTAACATATTTCTTAAAAGAAATGGAAACAACTATACACTATTGAATTAAAGGCAAATAAACTCAATATATAACCATCAATAAAAAAGTGTGGTTTATTCTTATTTTAAGGAATGGTTTTTGAGTTGTTGTCATGTAAGTATTGCGTAATATATACAATGGTGTAGTGAAATTATTATTTTAGAGTTTTTGAATTGAATACTCTTAGTAAGAAATTGGTTTAGTGTGTTATGGTATAAAATTTATTAAACTGGGTTGTGAATATAATTTTGATGAAGTATAATTAGTTTCCTATAATTTTAGTTTATGAGTTGAATTATTATTGAATCAAAGTAAATGAAGAATGACCTTTCAAATATTTTAAATTTATACTTATCAATTAAAGCGTGTTTGAGAGTTATATTTGCTAAACTGATTTTGGATGAAACTTTTAAAATATATTTCTTCTACTAGATGAAGTTATGTATGATATTTTTGCTAAAGTAGTGGATTTTCGCTCAAGCAAAAATAGAATGGAGATCTAGACTTGCCTCATGACCCTCTTCTTGCTCAAATGAAATGTTTTTTTTTTCAATCTAAAAGAATTGAAACTTCTTTTTTCTCTTTTAATTGATTTGTGATTTTGTTGTATGGAAATGATTAATTGGGAATGATAGGATTGCATGAATTGTGATTACATATTTGGGTGTTGGATTTTATTTTTGGAAACATGACTACCTATTGAGAATGACATGACTTGTATGAATTTGTAATCACATATGTGTGTTGGAATTTTTTATTAAGAAAAACCATAGAGATTAACCATTTATTGAGAACAATAGGACTTGTATGAATTTGTAATCACATATTTGTGTGTTGGAATTTTTAATTGGGAAAAACCATAGAGATTAACCACTTATTGAGAACGATATGACTTGTATGAATTGTGATCACATATTTGGATATTGGAATTTTTTTATTGGGAAACACTATACATATTAACCACGTTTGAGGTACGAATTGCTCATATAAGATATTTAATACCACTTTCAACTCATACTTGTCTTCCCCAAAAGTGAGTTGAATTTTTATCATTGGTCTCTACCACTATAGAACATTTGTCCCATCTGTTTATCTTAACACACTTTCACTAATTCTAACCTCCATTGGGTCTTATCACCACTCCCTAAGTTGAGCACTAAGTCAAATCTGAATTTGATACCACGGATAGAATTTTTTTTACTTGGAAACACTAAAGGTATTAACTATCTCTTATGTACAAGTTGCTCATATAAGAAACCTAATACCATTTCTAAGATAAAATCTTAAAGCTTTATGCTTATGGATCCTGTTTTTCTTATATATCATTCAATTTTTTCATTTTTACTCAATGTGAGACTTTAATTCATACTTAAATTTTTAATACTCAGAAGATATGTAAATTATTTTTGATTTGTGTATTAATTATTGGCACATATGTTAGAATAAAAATTTTATTGTTTCAGATGATCTAAGTCACATAAAATATAAGCTAATGAGAAGTTGTGAGAAATTTTTACATAATATATGTAGACGTCTAATTTGAGTTGTTATCAAGACACACATAAACTCCTGTATTTCTACTAGAATTTAATAAAAGATATTCTTTATAATATGTATAATAATATTTTAAAAATCAAATTAACAATAATTTGTACTTAGATGACATAATTACATGTAAGTAAATGAATATTCAAATCTCTTTCAATTATGTTAGAAACTTACAAATAATTTTGAAATATAAAATAAAATGTTTAGCACAAACTCGTTTTTATTTTTACTAAAATAACGTCATGTGCTAGAAAAACCGGCAATGAAAATAAAAATTTTAAATTAAAAAAAAAAACATGTACAGCTAATACAGAATCACACGAGAAAAACGCGATGGATGGATGAGTGAGCTGAGTTGAGTAGTAGCTTCGAGTGATGGACGAACGGAACAAAACGACGTCGTGGTAGTCGCTATGGTAAAGCAAACAGCAAAAGCAAGTGGGAGAGTAACGGATTTTTATGACAGCGTTAAGATGTGACAGCGTCAGGAGTAAGAAAGCGACCACAAACAGAACCAGTGACTGTGGCACACGTGTCCGGTCTCAGCAAACTCGAAACGCACAATTTGGATGACAACCAGCGTCGGAAAAAATAAAATAAAAAATTAAGAAAAAGAAAAAACTTGGGATGCCGTCGAATAAAAACAGCGCACCTCCCATCACTCCGTTTCGTGTCGCTTTTTGGCGGTTTTAGCTTTTTACGGTTTCGAACATTCGCTCGAATTTCTCTCTAACTCTCACCCTCTGTCTCTCTCTCTTCAATTCAACACTTCGAGGTTCGATCTTCGACATAGTTCTTGCTACTTTTCTCTCTGCTTTCTTCTGTGGATTAGATCTTAGTGTTTTCTGTGTTCGTTTTTTTTCTTCTTATTTTAATTTAATTCTGTTTTCACTCTCTGATTGCCAAGGTTAGGGATAGGCTAGTTCGGGATTGCTTTGGCCGATGAATGAGCGAGGTTGGGGTTTTCGATTTGCATAGTTCATTTCTTCGTTTCTAATTTCTCGATGACACTTGTTGTCTTAAGTAGCTCGATTTTTCCGATAAAATATGAAGCAGAAAATTACGGGCGAAATAGTTGGATTGCGTTTTCTATAGCTATTAATGGAGACTGCTATATTCTTGCTTTTTATTATTTAATTGTAAAAGACTTAAATAGTTATAGTGTGTTTTAATCTCTGCTTTACATACTGCTGTTAATTGACAGCTTCACGACGATATAAATTGTCTTCATAGTTATTAACTATCTGTGTTAGGATTACTTTTCAAATTGTTACCTCGTCTGACGACCTTTAGGGATTTTTTTTTTGTCTATATTTTATTAAATATAATTGTTCACTGGTATTTATGTAATTTAGTATGAGCAGCAGTGGTGGTCGTAATTTTGGTTACTGTGGTTGAGTGTGTGTGATTGTGTGGTTTGAAGGTAAAGAAAGTTATGATTGGACTAAGAGAGGGAATATTTTGTGGTTGGTGTGGTTATGGTTTTCTGGCTGTGGTTTGGATCTTGTGAATTTAGAAATGTATGGATTTTCAATGAGCTTTGTATCAGTGGGAGTGTTTTTGTAGCCTCTGTATGTTCTTGGCCTTTTAGTTCTCTATAGAATATATATATATATATATATATATATATATATATATATGTACACACACACACACACGATGAGAGGGCTATGTAATCTCATTTTATTTGTTCTGTTTCTCTCTTAAGAGAGACATACGGCCTCCCACTTGTTTTCTTTTGTCCGCCTTGTGCAAGAATTTATTTTAAATTTTGACAATCATGTGTTTGAAATCCATTGTTTTTTTATTTGTTATATACTGATAGAAGAACAATGATGAATAATCTGAGGTATGGAAGTTGTTAATGGACAATCAACGCAGGACTTTTGGGAATTATTAGTGATGGAAAGAGATGAACTTTTTGTTTGGTTTGGCATATATGTATATCCTTTTGGTCATAGGCACTTTTGTTTGGAATGAATGAGTTCACAACATTGCTTATGCGTAATATTTTTTTGCGTAAATGCATTGTATATGAAATTAACATAAATAATGTATTGTCTCCCAAGAGACAAATGATTTCTTACTTTCAACCTACACATGCATCCAAACAGTCATACTGATTGATGAATATTATTTTTCATTTTTCTTTTTATTTATGTTTACATAAATAGTTGCAGTGTTAACATAGTGGTTGTTCTTTCCATGTTGTAGTCTTACAATTTCAACATGGGAAAAACGTAGATGTAGGATGATTGGTGCTTTTAGTGTTATTTTTCCAATTAAAAACTAGTTTTATCATGTTAACGTGTACTGACCTTTATTTTACAATTTACTGAGGTAAAACTTCAATTTTTATTGCAGAACAATGCTAAAAGCACCTATGCTACTGTACCTGAAATTTGTCTTTTCAATATATGTATATATATTTTTACGAGTGAAGATCTTGCGTTTGTGACAATGTACACTGATAGAGATGTGGGCAGCATGAGGTGCTCAAGTTTTACATCGAGTAGTATGGATTGTTTGGTGAAATATTTAAATGTTTGGTTCTCCCTCTTTAATATCTCTTTTTTGATGGTGACTTGCCCAAGTACTTCGGTGCGTATTACACAAGTCACACACATAAATGTTATATTATATATGCTTTTGTTCTTCTCTTCATAAGAATGTGTGTGTAAATATATTTATATATCTGGATATAAATGAGAATAAAATGATTAATCTTATGTATGTTGAAATTGTAGGATGCTATTCAACAGAACATGAGATGGATTGTGAAGATTATTTGCGGAAGTGTTCCAATAGGAAATGCCAAAGAGTAAGGATTCTGGTCATGTTTTAATCACAAATATTGAGTTCAACCTATCATATTTCTCCATTTGCATTTTTCTGAATTTTGCAGCATCTAAAAATGTATCTATTTAGTGTATTTGATTATCTCATACTTGTTGCACCTAATTAAATATTTCTGATCATGATTGTGATTGTTGTAATTATATTTCATGGTTGGAAATACTTTGACACCTCGCTCCTAGTGTTAAGTTACTTAGTATTCCTAGTTTCAGTGGGTTTAGTGTGAATTATTCAATTATATTTTATTGCATAGAATGCAGGTTTAGGCAATGTATTATGATAATTGCTATACTGTATGAGAATTTCATTTTATTTGTTAGGTCTTAGTGCTAGAAATTGTGTCCCGTAAGGCACTGTCGAGAAATGTCTAGTATATTAACTGGTATTTTAATAAGTAGAGACTTTTTACGACAAAAGTTTCCACTACATTAAACGATTCAAGTTTTAAATGCTACAAATGTTGCTTGAATAGATCCTGAATTTGGAAGTGAGTCATCTTCATACATTATACATATATTCCACTAGAATACTGATTGTTTGTATGAACATGGTATGCTTGTCTTGTTTAAGAAAATAAATGGTACAAATTAGTCCTTGACAATCTTCTTTTGTTTAATGTAATGAGACATTCACAGTATGCTTCACCTTTTACATCACTTGAGAATAAAAGTATGAGAAAGTGCTAATGAGAGAGGATTACCTCGGTTGATTCATGAGGTCTTACATCCGATATACAAAAGGAAGATATAAAAAGACTACACCTAGAACTCTAGGTGATAGATAGTTACAACAAGAAGCAAAATTTTTAGCTTTTCTAGAGTTGGTATGATGATAAATTAAACTATTCAATCGTTCCTCCTCATATTGGAGCATACAAAGTGTATGTATTACGCTTAGAACATATAAATGGAATCCAAGGTCTATGTTTTGTAGTGGTAAGGGATTAAAGGAGGCGGTGATGGTTCTGGTAGAATTGTAGTAAGCGAGGAACTTAAGTAGTTGTTTGATTCTGAATTCATAAGGGGGGAATTACAATGGTTCAACTAATGGGATAGGTAAGACTTGTTGGACAAAACTAGCACCTTATAGGGGAGAAAAGAAAGAACGGAATATTTGGAAAAACATGTGATACCCATCGACATGTAGTACCTGTTAGTTTTCTGAGAATAGCATTGATACACTTTTTGGAGATGAGAATATCTTAGAAAAAAACATTTGATGGCTCTTGCAATATTCTTCTATAAATGTAACAAAGTATTGGAACCCACAATATATGACACATGGACCTCAAATGCCAAAATGAATTTGTGAAAAAAACAAAGTTGCATTTTATTTCATTTCTCTTTGGAAAAGAGTATTTAACATATTTTCCTAGCTGACGTCACTCACCCTAGGATATGATTGCTAAGCTCAAGAACCATTTCTTTAATTTTAAGAAATGTGGATGACCAAGTGATCACAAAAAAGTTTAAGAGATGAGGATTTAAAACAATACATAGAAGGGTTGGTACGAAGATAGTACAATACTCTAGATTCATATCTATTCTAGTCAAGAGTTGGGGCTCTAAACCGGAGAATGAAAAAAGAGAATGAATAATCTGATTCGAAGTTAATAGTCCTTTAAGCCAGGAAATCCAAGGCCTTAAGCCTTGGAACTGTCTTCTTACTTATAGCCTCCAAGGTTTTACATCATGTATCCCTAAGCCAAAAATTATGATAACTACCAAAAATAAAATAACCATAAGATACAGTATCTTCTAAATCATAAGAATCTATTAATAAAATAAAAACCTCCTACCTCGCCCAAATCATGATGGTAACCCAAACAGATGCGGACTTAGAGAGGTAATTTTTTCCATTAAGATTTTCTTAAGTAATCATGAGAAGCTCAAAAAAAGGGGCGGTAGGTACTATGGACATTCTGAAAAAGGGTAGGAGGTTTAAACAGGAGGGCCTGAGAGGTTTTTTAAAGGGCTGCACGTCAAACAATAGTTCAAAATTAGAAACTAAGGTTGAAACATGGACAAGAGAGGCCAACAAAACTTATGAAAGAGGCACGATATCGCTGTAGTGACCAGAAAGAAACACATTGGTTTGACACATAAAGAGGTGGCACGTGGGAGATTTAGCCTCTGCAGCTTGTTGGGTTCTTTGTTGTTTGTGACAAGATGCACCAAATACAGTGTTTGCAGAAGAGAATGACATTGGTCGATGATAGTGGATAGTGTGTTCTTTGTTGTTCAACGAGGTGCATAAAATTAGATGCTTGTCATGAATAATGATGGAGTCTGACAACAATAGACGGTGGCAAGTAGTGGTTTTCTCTTTTGACAATGAAAACAACAATTTAGCTTTTCCAAAGTTGATCAGAAGATAAATTAAACTATTCTAACAGCAATAAAGATATGAGGATGAAGCACAATATTTCCATCCAAAATGATTAGCAGAGAAAATCTATAGGAGTGTAACGTTTTTTCTTTTATTACCATATGATGTGTTGAACTCAATATCATCAAAAGAATTTAACCTTATAGCTAGTTATGGTGCCGGTCATAAATATCTTGATTAATTGACAATAAATGGTTGATTGAGATATGACAAAGCTTTACATTGATAAAGGATAACAGAGTTTGTAATAAGGTGATAAATATTTTTATCATTTTCCTACTTACTGTTGAACGTGATAAATGTATTATCATTTTTATCTTGTTATTACTGATTGGTTGTTTCCTCAGACAACTCAACTTTGTTTTCTTTGAAGAATAGATTGCATTTTTCTTAGTAAGTGTAAGTCAACTTAACCTTTGATTGGAAGTTTCTCTTGGTCTACCATATACATATACTTGGTCCTTTCAAGCTTAATATTTTGACAGAAGAATTTTAAGGCTATTTCTCTGTGAATGCGTTCATGCATTTACTTCGGTGTTTTGTAATTCTCTCTACTATTTAAATAAACAAAGTAGCAATGTGGTTTGCCTAAAACGTATCACTTGTGGTATCTCTGTTTTAATTTTCCCTAGGTTCAGGTGGATGAATCATATGTACCTGCTCTTCAAGATGAAGTAATGGAAGTTGAGCATTTGCTTGCAGAACCTAGAAACAATCTTGCTCCCCAGGATGGTATATTCCATTTTAATGAGTAGAGTATGGGGAAATGCCATGTTTCTGAAAATCTTTCCTCTGGATTTGAATTTAGTTTTAAATCAATTAGTGGTTATTCTTAAAATGCATTAAAGCCGTTCTTTCTGGTACTATTGCTTGAAATCCTTAATGACATTTTGCACTGACTGCTGGTAAGAAGCTATTATTCTGGGTTTGCATGTTGTTCCTGAAAAAATGGAATGATTGAAGTAAAATGATGTGGTGAAAGAATGGAGAATGAAACGAGAAACAAACTGTATAAGAACTTGAATTTTGTTTGACAGAGTCTGGTTAGAAGCTTAGAATTGATGTTGCATTGTAAGGAAACCAAACTTTTTATATTTGAGATGTTACCATTGATTGGAATTTTTTTTGGATTTGTAATAGGTTTCTCCTAGTCCACTTGGCTCAATTAAATAAATTTAATGGTTGATAAAGCTGCATTGACAGTGTCCTATATTCAGGGCGTAACAACTTTTGCTTTGAAACTTTTTATTGGGGCCGTATATCTCATACTAGTAGTGTTTGTTTACATTCATCAGGTAGCTTGGATTCTCATACAACTTTGAACAGGAAGGATGATTTGGAACTGGAGGTATTTCTCTTCAATCTCTCAGTTGTTGTTGGGGTGATATTGAAGCTAGCAATTCATAGATTTTTTATATTTACGGTGCTTGTTATTGATTTTTTGACTTCTTGCATCTGTCATCTCAGGTTTATATCACCTTGTTTAACGTCAATTCATATTGCATAACGCTATTAGTTAGTTACTTAAGTGCTAAATTGCTTATGATCTTGTTTTATTGATATGAACATTATCTTAAATTTTGTTAGGTCCTTGATGGATTGCTAGATGATGTGGAAATCGATGATCTTGAAGGAGCTGACGGTTTCCCGGGTGCATGTGAAGAATATTTTTTGGGTAAAATATTAACTGTTCTTAGATGTAACACAACAATTCTTTTGTATTCCCCTTAAGAATTATGCTTTTGAAATAATTGGTTCATTACATTATATTATGAATTATGTAAAATAGTTTTACTCTGTCATTCAGTTACAAATGTTGGTATGACTTTTTAAGGTACTTATTCCAAAAGTCATCAAACTTATCATACCTGGTAATTTGTGATTGGATGACACTGAAACACTCTGCATATATTTTTTCTCCTACACGGTAATCTCTATGACTAAATGATCAAGGCTCGAAATTGATTCATTGCTGCTATTCTTCCAATAAAAAACGTTGATTGTGAGCACAAGATAAGCCCGTGTTATTTTTGCTTTAAACCCAAAAGATCCTTGATTGAATCTCTTAGAGATGTAATATGAAACTATTCGTGTGTTTTCGGCTTGCCTAACTTGAACTGTTGATGATAATTGACAACTATTAAGATATATTCTTCTGCTAGTGTTTGGATAGAAAGGAAGAAAAAAAAAAATCCGTGTCTGCTTCCTTTTTTAACATTCCTTTATGTTTTTCTCATTTGCAATCTACAGATTTTGAATTTGCTGACAAATTTGAGGAGGTACTGGGTTCTGGTCCTTTTGAAGGTTCGGAAAGTCATTCTTCAGGATTAAGTAGAAGTAGCATTGTTGGTGGGGTTTTAGAATCAACAGAAGTACCCATTGCACAATCTGAAAGCAAAAACGATTCTCTGGATGAGACACTAACCTATGAATCACATGGTGCCTTCAGCAACAATCCTAGTCAACCATCACAAGGAAATTGCAGGTACAACATTTCACTTGATATACAGCATCTTCAAGAGTTGGATAACTATCGTCATTTAGCTGGTCTGACTTATAAGAAGGAAAAGGGTCCTACCGAAAAAGGTCAACCTGCTGCACTGAGAGAGAAAAGATTCCGGAAGCCTACGCAAAGATATATTGAAGAATTTTCAAATGCGAGGCCAAAGGAAAAGGTACCACCTGCTGGTACAAAAACTAAACATTCGAGTGACTCATCATGTAATGTACTTCATATAAGAATTAAATCATTGAAAAGGAGTCCAAGCGAGAAGTCTAGTAATGAAAATAGTGAGGTGATGCTTCCTGAGTTGCAAGTTCGCAAAGGGCATCAGAAGAAAGAGGTACCGTTTTCATTAAAGGCATTTTATCCCTTTTTGTATATTTTCTTAAGTAGATGACGATATAACATGCCCTTAGGGTTGAGGGACAGATTCTTTCTTTGGTTATAATTGTATCATTGTGAATGTTGTGTATTTCTTTAGGATCTGTTTTGATATACATTTACCATCTGGTTTTGGATAATTATTATTGATTTTGACTATCAATGTTTGATTATTATGTGACCTGTTTATGCTCTCAAATTGAATCATTTGAAGGTAGACCTCTGACTCTTAATGCATTGAAGTGTGATGTTTAATTCAACATGTATGCTAATGATTTGAATGTGCTTTGTCATGCTTCCCTCTTTTCTTGGCTCTAAGTGAGTTGTGCTTGATTTCATGTACATTGATAATTTATAGCCTACAACATGGTCTTTATGGTTCTCTACATTTATATTCTTTTTGTTTTTACCAAATCATGGTATTCATGTATTATTTATTAATGTTGTTATTAATGTCCATAACTGTTTCTGTAACCGGGCTTTCGTAGCAGAGTTGTTCCTATGGTTGAGATTTAGTATTTATGTCATCTGAAATTAAGATACCCTTGTTTTAGTGGGAAACTTGTAAATTTGTGAGACAATTACTGCAGATTGATATACCTGCCTAATATTCATGGCCATGTTCTGCAGTTATAAATTATTATCATGCATTTAACAAGACGTGTTTCTTTTCTAGAAACTTCAGTTTGAGTATGAATCATTTCCCTCGGAATCTGAGGATGGATGTTCAACCACAAAAAGGTCTAGAAGAAAAGATAGAAGAAAGCATCAGAAGATGTGGACTCTCCCTGAAGTGTTGAAGTTGGTTGAAGGCATATCTGAATATGGAGTTGGTCGTTGGACTGATATTAAGAAGTTTTTGTTTTCTTCTTCAAGCTACAGAACTCCCATAGATCTGAGGGTACTCCACAAAGCTTTACTCGTTCAATTTCACGTTCTTCCAAACCTGTTTTCTAAAAGTGAATTCTGCAGGACAAGTGGCGAAACCTTTTGAGAGCCAGTTCTGTGCAGAAAAACAAGAAAGAGGTTAACTTTCTTTTCCCATTTTTGGAACTTTGTTCATTGATGTCTCATATGCATGTCTCAGAAACTTAAATTTGTGTACCAAAGTAGTTTTTTAATATGCTATCCCTGACAAGATTTAGTTTGGGGAATGGGAACTAGTTAATAATGTAAATGGTCATGTGGTGATTACAGGCTGAGCAAAATGACGAGTTAGCCCTGCGTCCGTTACCATTTAATGTGGTACATCGTGTGCGAGAATTGGCTAAAATTCACCCATACCCAAGGCAACGTGGGTCAAAGAAGTTGCGTGTTAGCCAAGCTGGCACCTCTGTCGTTGCAGATTCTCCTCCCGTTAGTCTTAGCAAAAGAAATGTACGTAGAAAGTTTACTTAGAAGAAGTCCATGTGTAAAACAGTCCTGGGAAATCTATAGTAAAAAGAATGTTGTTGAAATTAGGTATCATATTTGCACAATTTTATACTGTCAGAAATTCCTGCTTGTGTATCTACAAAGGCATAGAAATTTTGAATTGTAAACACGAGGAAATCATTAGTAATCCTACAATAGATTGGGATGATGCATACATCTCTAACCGCTTCAGTTCTATAATTTTCTTAGTGTGCAAGAACCTGGTCTTCATTCCAGACTAATGTGTTTAGAGTTGTGTCTGACTCAATGTTCCAAATGAATGGTTGGGTGAAGGGAGTTGATAACTGATCATTGATAATGCACTACAAATATAAGTTTTTGGACATTCTAAATCGCTATTTTTAAAAGGATATTGTATCTTTATTTTGGAGAGAGGAGCTGGAAGCATCTTGGGATGATGATTGCCCTATCCTATGGCCCTTGATTGTGCTACACTGCATAGTCTGGAGCTCATCATGATTGTGATAAACTAAGCTGTGGCCTTCCTCTTGCAGCATTTTAGTGGTTGTGCTTTCTACTTTGATACTATTTATTACCTATCTTTTATAATATTTTTCACAATCTGCCATGTCTTTTCATCACGTTATCCATGTTATAATCCACCTCTATCTTCTCTCTTTCCTCTTCTTGGTGTCTCGTGTCATAGCAGTATAAATCTAAAGATTTTTTTAAAATGCAATGAAGTTTACTTTTGCTAAGAACACACTTTTACTTATGCACAGGTTTACCAATCCATCGTAGCACTAATATGCTTTCTTCATTCTAATAAGGAAAAAAAGGGGACTATATACTTGGAAAAAGACTATTGTTTACAATTATGATAATTATATTTTCAACTCCTTTTGTCTGTAACAATCACACTTAAAAATGAAATAAAAAAATCACACTGAAGATATTTTTATCTCTATTTTTTCTAACATTTATCTTTTCAAACCCATTAATACTGCGACATGCACTTTTGTGTTCAGCTGTGACATGATATGAAATCTACCGACGCTAAAGTACGATTTTAAAGTTGACGCGTAGAACAAGTTCCCAAAATAAGAAAGAAGAGGAGTTTGCTTCCCAGAAGGAAGCATGGAGAGGTGTTAAAGAAAGGGATGAGGAAATGGGACAGTTAGGGAGAAGTGGGAACAAAATGATAACGTGACAGCTCAAAAAAACAGAGGAATGCACGTGAAAGTGAAGCAAACAAAGCGTGTCTAATCAAATAATTTAGATGCATAAAATGGCTGCGAACCATAGAGTCTTGAGGTGTCAGCAACCATTTCCTCTTTCGAGAGTAATGGCACATAATATCCTCACCCACCACTCACCACCGTGGCCCAAACCTCATGTGCACCACGTCTTTCCTTTGCTCCCTCCCTCCCTCACCCTCCACTTAACCTTATCTACCACACCCTTTTCTGTATTTGCAGTTCCATGAATCTTACATGTTACTTTACCCTATGTCATGACATTCTTACTCACCCTAGTAAATAATGTTAAAATTCTCGCATCAATTTACAGTATATTAGTCGGTACAGATCTAATCACAGAGTGTTTCAGAAGATGTTACTTAGATTCTCTTTTCAGATATGGTATTTCAACTGTAAGTCAACCTTTTTGTCAAGGCTAAGGGGTTAAACGGTGTGATTCCCATGTGTAACTTAGACCCTCCTTCTATGATCAATATTTTGATCACATGACATCATTTTGAGACATGTTATCTGTTTTGACGTTAGTCTGAGTTTACAATTTTGTTCACAACAAATGTGTATAAACCATGTTTGAACTTAATTTATAAGTCATGTGACTCTTTACAATCAAGCACAGATATGATTTTGCGACTTTGGAAATTGTTATGAAAAAGAGTGCTTGTTTGAGTTCTTTTCTCAACAAGTCTCCATTCATTTTGACCATAGTTAGCAGGTACATGGTATAGATACGGATACCTGGTTCGTGTATGTACTGTACGTGATTCATCATTTTTATATCATTACCAAACTTTCTTTAAAAGAATCTGGTATTGGTACGTTGAATTCAATATTGGGTACATCATGATTATTGAGGTGTTGTGATTCAATACTTAATATTTGTTATAAATTTCTTTTCTCAGTTCAATTTTCTTATTTTTTTACTTAATGTGGATCTTACATTTAAAAGTGTTTGTTTGGATATATGTTAGTTGAGCGACCACGTCGATTATAACTTTTAGCTTATTTTTGGACTTGAGAAAAAATTCTTTAACTATGATTTTGACTGCACTCTGCCTGCTGCATGATTAGAGGTTGGTCTATATCAGAATTTGGACATGTGACAGCGAAATCAAATGATGCAGAAAGAATTTTATTGCATTTTTATTCCAAATGAAATGAATGGTATTTCAAGTACATAATGAATGATAAAGGTGAAGTTTTTTATTGAACATTACAGAAGAACAAATTTGTATGGGTTTAAAAAAAAATGTCACTTGTAAAAATCCTTGAAGGGGTTTTTCTTGAAGAGTCTGTAACCTGTGACTGAAGAATTTGGATTGTTTTAAAAATTGTTATTATGGCGTTGAATAAAATAATGAGTTATAATTTGTTAACCAGAATCTGCATTTGGTATTTAAAATGATTAAAGATTTGTCTTATCTTGAAAACTGTTGGCAGTTTACTGCAAATAATCATGTGTGAAACTGAACGTGCTATTCTTTTGAACCAACCAAGCACAACCGACATTTGTCTTAAAGGGGATGAATCAATGTGCTGGCTCTCAATCATCTTTCTGACCATCTCTGTAAGATAACAGACCCAGGAAAATAGGGCAACCTCAAACACTGTCTTCTACTCTACAATTCTCCTCTCTACCTAAGATTCATCAATTATTTAACTCTCTTTTAATTTTCCCATTCCAAACAACTACCTCATAAATAGAGGATTTGTATAAAAGATACATATTAACGACATTTGAGTTCAATTTAAACCGGTTATTAATATTATCTCTAATATAAAATTTAAACATAATAAATTTAATAAAATCTTAGTTGAAATCATATAAGGAATATTTATTCGATCCAAAACTAAAATTTTAAAACAATGAATTTATGAATAAAAGGATGCAACACCAATAAGACGTGACTTCAACACACATAAGTGATATTAACTTTAATTTAAAATTTTAAAACAATATATTTAAGGGTAGAGAAATACTATATTAATAAGATTCGAGTTTAACTCACGTAACCTTCAACCCAGTACTTTTACATAATTAAGGGATAAATGTTTCTTTACCCTTTATCTTTAAGTGAAAATTATTAGAATTATTTCATTTTCGAAATTTTGACTAAAAACAGTTATTGAACTTTAAAAATACGTGAATTTAGTCATTTTAATTAAATTTATTAAGTTAATTTGATATTTTAAACACGTTTCTCGTATAACATTTAAGCATAAATGTGTTAAATAGTATAAATAACTCAAATATTATCATGAAACACGTTAAATATTAAATAAACTTAATAAAATTTGGTTAGAATGACTAAATTTATACATTTATAAAGTTATAGAATTAAATCAGGACAAAATTTCAAAAATAGACTAATTCTAATTTTCATTAAAAGTTAAAAGAAAAAAAAAACATTTAATTCAATAGTCAATTTATGACTCTTCTCTTTTATAAGCTGTTTAACTTTTTCAACTCTACTCGATATGAGACTCGAATACACTTTCTAACGGTCTGCAACTCCAAACTTTTCATAAATGATGTAGTTAATGATTGGAGCAAATTATTTGCTAGTGTGAGGGGTTCCCTTTCACCAGAATATTTTGTTAGACGTGGTAATTCTTAGGCAACAAACTGATACCAGTTTCGTTACACCGATAAAATCCAATTAAATTTGATATCATGGTTAAGTTTTGCAAAGGTCCGTTATGAGGAAACATGGGAAGGGAATCAAATCAAAATTGTCACATCTACACAATGTCAGAGTTTCAAGTGTAAAAACTGTGACTTCCATTCTCTTCTCTGCAAGCAAAGATATTTGGTTCCATCCCTTATGCAATGTGTAGCCCATTTCCTGAAATTCTGCGAGCCATGGAGGGAACAGTGCAACTTATCCCAAATCCATATGCAGAATTGTTAGGAAATTGTACGGACAGTACCCTCTTTAGTCCTTACAAAAACAATGCTTTAGCAGCATGCACACTAATTTAAAAGATAACTCAACATGTATAAGTAGTGAGCTAAGACCAATCCAAAAGGGAATAATAAATTCACATCCCAACAAGAAAAAAGCCACTGATAAAGTGAAAAGAAAAAAAAAGTGGCTCATTAATTACAAATTAACTCATTGGAATTGTTGATAACCATGTAGCTCCACTTCCTGAGAAGATCTTAATCCCATTAACACCAGTTTGTACATTATCATATTATATATATATATACGATCCACTTTGTGGCACTGAACCAGTTGTCACAGTACAAAAATACTTGACAGTACAAAAGTTTTCAACGATTACGACTCCCAAAAGTTGAAGCCTTTCTCTGAATCTAAAGAAAGTGGCTGTATCTTTTATCCATACCTGTGTATATGAAATAAGTGCCCTCGCACTTCCTCCAAGAAACTTATCTTATCTTTGTGGGGCCTGATACATATGTTACACTCAGAAATTCGAAAACAAGAAAAACAACAGTGATTAAGAACACCCTTTGGAGAATTGCAGAGAAAGACAGAACCTTTACTTCCTAGGATTCATGTTAATTAATCACCCATACTTTTGATCATATTTTATACACACATAGAGATAATATATATATTGCGAATTGCCATGCATGTTCGTACAGTTTCGTATCAGAGAAATATATACATTGGTAAGCAACAAAGTCAGCAACTACGTATCAATAACTGGCACAGTTGAATAATAATATAAATGTTGATCTCCATAATTATATTAGTAGCAAATAGCATAGGCTACCAATCATGTCAACCATTTAATGCTTCAGATCATTGGTTCTTCCCATGCCACAATTATATATACCTTATCACTTACCACCTCAAACACTCACTGCACTTTGAATCATCTTCTTCTCTCTCTTTTTCTCTCTCTCTTGAAGGAAACTATGAAGTCAAGATTTCTCAGAGGGTGTCTGAACAAGTGCAAGAAAATGTGCCTGAACAAGTGCATATCTTGTGAGGAATGCTGTGAAAGGGGTTGGTGGTGTTCTCTTCATGAAGGGTGTTCCAATATTCCAAGTGATGTTCCAAAGGGCCACTTGGTTGTGTATGTGGGAGAGAAGCACAAGAGATATGTGATCAAGATTGGTTTGCTCCATCATCCACTCTTCAGGGCCTTGTTGGATCAAGCTCAGGAAGAGTACGATTTCATTGCAGACTCAAAACTCTGCATTCCCTGCGATGAACACCTCTTTCTCAGTGTTGTTCGATGTGCTAGCTCCCCACAGAACCAACCGGTGTGTCTGTGTCTCTGAGAAACAGAAATCGCTTCTGAAACATTCTTTGTTTCCATGTTGTTCAGATTCTTAGTTCTAACCATGTTGATATAATATGAGTAGCCACCTTAATTATATATATCATAATGTGTTGTAAGTAGGTTGAGGCACGATTAAGTGTCACTGATGTCATTCTTGGTGAATTCAAGAAGAGAGAGTGTTCTTCTACCCCTTGGCATAAATTTTCCAACCAGTATTGTAGAAAAAAATAAAATTAAGTTTAATTCATATTATAAGTTGTTACATTTTTATTGATTTATTTAGAGGGAATTTGTGAATTGAGGAAAGGAAAATGAGATTTGGTAGTGGTGAAGAGGAGGTAAGGCACATTTAGAAATGGAGAAGTGAGAAGGGTTGTCATGAAGCCATGTATCAGGTGCACGAGTACAGATTTTCTATTGAGTTTTTTTTGGTGTTGTTATCTGCCGAAAATTAAAACTATACTGTATTGATCCTTTAAAAGTATTATATTTTAAAAATTCAAGATCAGTAAGAATCCAAATTCGTGTCTCACTTATCCCTTTACTCTTTCTTATTGTTTTTAATAATCAGTAAGCGAGCAGTGAGAGATAAATAAATAAAGATAACTAAGGTATATGGGGATATATATATATATATATATATATATATATATATATATATATATATATATATATATATATATATATATCATATTCTTAACTAGAAAGGAAGCTGAAAAAGAGAGAGAAAGAAAGTAATTTCAGTGGAAGGAATGGGAGCTGTTCAATCCAAAGTCTAAAATTAGTTATATATACGAATATATACTACAAAATTATAGATTAAATATGTTTGTTTTTTTTTAAATTATTATGAAAATTATGTTTAGTTTATTAATAAATTATAAAGTATTTAGTCTGTAGATTTTTTTATAAAATATAAGGACGGGGGGATAATTTGTAATTTACTTTAGAGATAAAATAATTTTTTTATAATAATTTGAAAATAAAAAACATATTTAACTAAAAAATTATTTAGTACATTAAATTAAAATTGATCAAATAAGATATTAACATATTTATTTGTGACTGTTATGTAGTTTAAGATGCGATGATTGATGAGTAATTATAACGTACGTGTAATGAAATAATAAAAAGCACTAACTCCTATGAGCAATATGCTTAGAATTGTGACATTTAGTAGTGTTAAGACTAGTTAAATGTATAGTGTGTGTTTATCTTAACCATTTTAATTAATAATTTTTATTTGAACGGTTTTTATTATTTCCTAGGCTTAGGTTCTATATATGGAGACCATTATGAACTTAGAAAGTTGATGAGTACAATTTTATCATACGGTCTAATATGAGATTTTTTGGACTATATTGAGATTAATTTCATTTTTTAATTTGGAATTCTCTTAAATGGGGTTAAGTGAGATCTTGTTGAATTTTTTATTAAAAAGTAAGGTTTTGAGCCTTATCACACGACTTATTAAACGATACATTAGACGATTCAAAAGAGTCTTAGTAGAATTAGAAGCATTTGATAACACAAGTATCTCTTAAGTGTCTATATTTTTTGTACTATTAAAGTTGTCAAGCCTACTTAGTGTGATTAATTTGAATTTGAATATTTGAATATTTAAATTGAGTGATTTTATTAAGAAAAGGTGTGGATGCTAAACATAGAAACAAGTTATTATTCTCAAGTTGTGATTTAAGATATTGTGTGATTTATTTCCTTAATTATAAAAAGACAAATGCAATTTGAAGAATGATTAAAACTTTCCTTTCAAAGTATCTAATATAAAAAAGATGGAGATATGCACTTGATATTATATGCTTTAAAACGTAAGAGATACTTAATAAGTTAATAAAGACACTATATTGTCTCTTCCTTTTGAATTCTAATTTTTTTTTAGGGTTGCGTTTGAACTCACATGATTTAATTGAAGTTCTTGTCAGTTTGCTTAATTTTGATAATCTCTTATTTTCTTAATTGATGGGATAGATTGATATAAATTTGAATGGCAAATGTTTGGAAGGTGAGAGATACTCAATTAATTAATTGATGTTTTTCTGATTAATTTGATCATGTTTGGAACTTAGATGAATGATAATTATTTGATAATCGATGAAGAATTAACTATGAATGAATTGGAGAATCAATCTACTTCTTTTATCATTTTATTTTCACTATTTAAATATTGTCTTTATGACCAAAGCTCTCTATTAATTTGATGTTATCTCTAATTTTGTTTTTGCAAAAAAATTTATAATATGAAATATTGAGATGACTATTAAATTCGTTAGGAGACGATTTTTGATTGACTAACTGTATCTATATTCTTTTTTGCCAATTTTTTTGTGTAGAAAACAACTCGGTTCTAAGCAATGCACAACTAGTGCAATGCATTATATAATTACTCTTAATTTGATTCTAAAATGATAATGATCAACAATACACTATAATTTTGTTAGACTCTTTATGTATAGACTCTTCTAGTGATAATAAAGTAATTTCTTATAATCTTGGTTATGTGTTTTCAAACTTGTTATTATTAAGAACCCAACAATTGGCGTCGTTTGTGGAAACAAGAAAAAAAAATTAAGAATTTGAAGAAATGGCCACCAAATTTGACATCAAGAAGTTTTTCGAGGAGAAACATTTTGGATTTCAGAGAATTAAGATGGAGGTCATATTGCTAAAACAAACTTATGCTTAGGCTTTGAAGGTTGAGACAAATAAGCTAGTGTCTATGTATCAAAGGAAAAGGCTAACATGGTCAACAAAGCCAGTATTGCCAAGTGTCTTGGTGATAAGAGACAGAGGGAAGTCGCTGAGGAGAATACTATTGTATTGATATAGGTGAAACTTGAATCATTCTATGTGACTAAATCTTTGGTATAAAGATCTTGTTTGAAGCAACAACTATATTTGTTTATGACAACCGAGTAGAGATAGTTGGTGGAGTAGCTAGTGGATTTTGAGAAGATTTTGGATGATTTAGGGAACATTTAGGTGAAGCTTGAGGATGAGGATAATGATTTACTCCTTAACATCTCGCCTAAGAAGTATGAATATTTTCAAGATGCTTTATTGTTTGGGAAGGAGCAAACATTGCTCCTAAGGAGATGCATACCTCAATAAGAACTAAAAAGCTTCAAAAGTTCCAGTAGTTTAAGAGAGAGGATAATGGGTTGAGTTTGAATGTGTCTAAGTCAAATGGAACAAAGAAAAGGATTTTAAAGGGAAGAAGTCAAAGTAATACGCATTAGACAGTTTGAAAATGTTGAGTGTTATAACTACATCAAGAAAGGTCACTTCAAGCTAAGTTGTCCATAGAAGAAGAAAAATCAGAAAGTCAAGAACTCGAGAAAGAATTTAGTGATGTTGTAGCATTTGGTAGCTACAAGTTTGCTAGGGTGTTGGTGGCATCTGTGTCTAATACACAGAGGAGTTAGGTCATGGATTCAAGATGCACTTATGACATATGTCTAGTGAAGGATATTTTTGAGACCTTGGAATTGAAAGAAGGTGGGGTAATGTAACATCCTAATGGGTATTACTTATTTAAGATTAAAAAATAATAGAAATATTAATAAACTACATTTATTAATGAGGTGTTTTCCCAAAAACGCGGGAAAAATTAAAACTTTAGTTTATAAGCGTCAAAAGATAAAATCCAGAAATACGTTCAACTCTTACAAATATAAAATGATTCATAGTACTGATTACAAAAATAATCCATAAAAATATTGCCATGTAAAAACTTCCATACGGACCCCACTCCAGCTCTAAGTATCCACGTGCTCACCTGCATCAACATCTGCTCCCATGTAACAAATTACATGATCATCGTCAAACACACATAGATAAAGTGAGCTCAAATAAAAAGAAATACAATACACAATAACTTAATGATTTAAAACCCATAACTCTAATAACAACCTCAACTGTCAAACCCAACATTCACATCTTCCCCTGGACACCTTTTAATTCTACACCATTTGATGATTACATTGGTCGATATTTGTTGTTAGAGGTGTCTACTTGTCCCTCCGATATAGCCACCACCTATAGTCCATATATAGGAATAATCTTGTCACGACCACAATCCGCAACACCAAGTGAAGTTTCCCAATACGAACCGTAGTCTGTATTTGTCCAAAGACAACCAAACTTATTAGATAATACCGAGGAGGGCAATCTTTCGGAACCTATCTGTACGAGCCACGATCTCGCACACTCCACTGGACTTCCAAAACTACCAGACTACAACCTTTAGTGGTCACGTGTTACCCTAATACAAGCTCCACTCGTAACTAGGTCCCATCAAATCATTGTTTTATGACCTCCATCCAAAGCTGTGTAGAATCCTCCACGCAATCCAACTCTGCACCCAAAATTGTCGGGCGCTTCACACACGTCGTTAGGCGAAAACTGGCATTAGACATGCCACAATGAATTTCAGCCTACATTCAAATCTGCACATCATGACAATGTCCAAAACACACACTATACACATTTCACTCCAAGCAGCCCTACGTTTACACACATTTAATCCCATTCATCACATCATTATATATGGACTTAATCATCTTACATGCAAGGGTTTTCTTCCCACACCTTCTGCTCAATTAACCCATATTATACATAAAATTACCAGATAAATCCCCCAAGAATGCAAATCATAGAACGAAATTAGGATGTCTTGCTACACTGATGTGTCGCTTGCCGGTAGTTCATGCACCACCTGGCGATGCATACAATTCTGGGTTCTGCCCAGATTTCCCTACACCTGTACGAACCCCAAATTCCCCAATCACAAATTTGGTCACGCATTTTGGTATTCCTTTAGTATTCAATCAAAGATTTATATTTCATGTATGTTCCAATTAATATCATTTTCATGAAAAAAAAAAAGTACACCAATCGAAGCCAGAAACATATTTCCTCATTCCTAATTCCCACATGAACCCTAATCCCCAATCATGGCCATATTCATACAATTATCATCAAATCATACCATCTCAAACATGTAAATACATAGATAATCATACAATTTTATGTAGAGACCCCATCCAAGCATCACCAACATCAAAGAAACTCAAGAAACCAGAAAAACTGGTTAAGCCAGTTCGCGTCACCTGGCGGACAACACTCTACCGCCAAGCAGTTCAGAACAAAAACCCAGAAAATGGGTTGTGAAGGCATGTGTCGCTTGGCAGGTCTTCAACGCCGCTAGGCGGTTTCTTGAAATTTCCAAAAACGTGAACTTATGCAATTTTGGCAGAATCAAGACGTCTCATGGAAACTTGTGGGATTCAATTAGAGCTTAGACCGATGGTGTAAGGTCTTATTTTCTCATCATCATAGACAAATATTCGAGGAGGGTGTGGTTCTATAACTTGAAAAGTAAGTCTAAGACTTTTCAAATGTTTTAGGAGTGACACACCATGGTATGCAATAATAAGGCGCTAAACTAAAAGTGTTAATGACACACAATGAATTGGAGTTCATTTCAAGGGAATTCAATGATTTTTATAGGGTAAAAGGTATAAAGAGGCATAAGACAATTGTGGATACACCACAACAAAATGGGTAGATTAAGAGGATGTACAAAACCATTTTTGATAAGGTGAGATGTATGTTTCTAGGAGTTGGATTGCCTAAGTTCTTAAGGAGAGAAGCTGCAAAAAATATCATCTACTTGATAAATAAGAGTTCACCATCTACTATAAATTACAAGCCTATTATGGAAGTATGAAGTGGAAGACTTGCAAATTATGAGAATCTTATGGTGTTTAGCGCCTTGGTATTTTCATATGTCAAGAAGGATAATTTAAAAGCACAAGTTGAGAGGTATATCTTCATTATATATGTAAAAAGTGTGAATGGGTATAAAATGTGGAGGTTAGAGCCTAGAGAGGCTATATGTTTTGTAAACATGGATATCACATTTGATGATACTTAAATGACTATGATGTGCAAAGATCCAACGAAAGAGAAGGATAAAGCTCATGTTTAGGTGGAGTCTTTTGGTGATGGACTAGACTGTCTAGAAGTGTCAAACGATGGTCATCAAACAATGCAAACCAACCTTCTACCTCTAACTCAAGAAGGCATAGATATACAAAGGTAGATTATGCCTATCAATATACGTGTGATAGAAAGAGGAGGACAATCAAACCTACACAAATGTTTGGATATGTTGACCTTATCATCTATCCTTTAACAACAACTAAGGGGATAAATGATCCAAAGCCAAGAAACTTTCATAGGGCTATAAAAGGTGCAGGAGGTCAATAGTGACATGTTGCCATGGAAGAGGAAATTAAATCTCCAAGGAAAAACCACATATATACATTTGTTGATCTACCAAGAAACCATAAGGTGGTAAGATACAAGTGGGTGTTCAAGAAGGAGATAACATCGAGTGTAAAGGGAAAAAAGTTCAAGGCTACAAGGGTGGCAAAATTTTTTACACAAGTGAATATGTTAGACTATAATGAGATCTTCTCACTTATGGTAAAACATTGTTCTTTACGAATTTTGATGTATATTGTTAAATGGTTCAATCTCGTGTTGGACTAGTAAGATGTGAAGAGAACTTTTTTGCATGGAATATTGGAAGAGATTGTGTACATGCAATAACCTGAGTGTTTGTTGAGGATGGAAGGGTGTGTCTGTTGGAGAAATCATTGTATAACTTGAAGAAATGTTTGTGACAATGGTAAAAGAGATTTGATGACTTCCTAAGGCAGACAAAGTTTCATAGTAGTAGTTGTGATAGTTGTGTCTAAGTCCTAAAAAGAGAAGAAGAGCATGTGATATTCTTACTCTTATATGCAGATGATATCCTTATAGCCAACCAATACAAAAATAAATTGAAGAAGCTCAAAGAAAAATTAAACTCAGAGTTTGAAACGAAGGATCTTGATCCCATGAGACAAATCTAACCCATGTTGTTAGTATGGTTAGCAAGTTCATAACAAATCTTTGACATGCTCATTAGGAGACTTTGAAATGGGTATTGAGAAATTGGAAGGGAACGTTATCATCTAGTCTAGTGTATAGACATTCTACTCTTCAAATGTGAATGATTGAGAAACTAAGGGATGGACATGAGTTGATTGAGGCGAAATTATCTAGCCAATATTTGAGAAAGATAGGAAAAAATTGACTTTCTTTATGTGAAGTCCTAGTACCAAAATTAACTTCCTAGTAAAATCATAAGGAAACTATTTGTATAGAGGTAGCTTTGAGAATAGTAATGACCAAAAATTGTAATGATAATAATGTATGATTTTAAGTTTGTGTGGGAAATTATATTTAGCATGTCACAATAATATTGGAGGAAAAAATTATTAAAAATTCATATTGTGTCTTAATTTTAAGTTTTATGAATGCGAGAATAACTCTTGATATAAGAATAACTCTTGAAAGCATTTAAAATGAAATTCGCTAAAAAATTTGAGTAAAATAATTAGAGTATAAAACATGAAATTTAAAAACGCTTAAACGACATTATGTCTCACCGAAGATAAATAAGCAAAAGAAATAGTGATTTAGAAACCAATCATTTCAAATATATGATATCTTGGAAAAAAATGAATAAAAAGATTGATAAACAATCGTTAGACAAAATGATATATGTCCTCTATCCTTTATTTTGTAAAGCATTTTTCCCTTTTTAATTTTCTTCATCACATTCCATCTTGCTATCCATTTTTATCAATTACATTGATATCATATAAGTTTAATTCATTTTCACGTCTTGTTTTTTTGTTATAAAAGGTTTGAAAATGATAAAATATATATTCTTTTAGTTAATTGAAAAACATTACTTATAAAAATACAAGTATAATATTCATATGTTAAATTCAATCATTAACACTTCACATAACCTATTAAGAATGCATTTCTTTTACAGAAAACCCAATTTCTTAAATCAACACGGCAAAGTGCACACATGTATAATTCAAATACTGGCACCAAAGACTGCGTTCCTCAAGAGTAAAACACAACTACGAAATGCGAACCAATTTTATATTATTAAACAAAAAACAAGTGATAAAAGATAAATAAAGGAAAAAAATAGAAAGAAGGGGGATAACGACAAACAACATAATTAAGACTCAGGTGCCCTGGTAGGGATACAAAACATTATAAAACGCAACCAAAAAGGAAAAATAACGATCAGAAACAGCAATATGAGTATTGATGCCTTGATCGAACTTCAAATACATAAACTTATTCTCGTTTCATCTCTTCCTGCAACATTTTCACGCTATTTTCCCTATCAGGGGTTCAAAAACCCCACACCAGTTAGAGTGTGGCTATTAAAATCCTTCTCAATGATAAAAAAAATTCATAGTGGTGGCAGAAAAGGAGGAATCACTCAATGAAAGTCAGGTTTCGCTGGGTACGTGCAGCCAGGCCTTTGGATGATAACATTGGCAGCATAACACCCAGCCCTCACGCATTCTTCAATGGGCTTCCCCTTAACCAATTGTGAAAGAAATCCTCCCACAAACGCATCTCCTACAAAAACAACAAAAGTACATTATCAATTTAACAAGTTTCCTCAAACATTTTGGCTCTTTCCATGTTTGTTGCAATATCCATATTCCCACCACAGTATCTTAGCAGGAGAGATTAGTATTGCTTGAATCTATCTAAAAACATAATATAGCTATATGAATATTTCTAAAAAACATAATATAGCTATATGTCTGGTATCGTAAAACAATAGATAATTTGTAATAATTATTTAGAAACAACAATTATTTACAATGAAGAATAGGAAAGAAATACAAAACATACAGAAAACGAGGAAACTATAACTTGCGCGCATTTTACAATAATTGCCCATAAACTCAACTGTACATACAACTTTGCTTAAAGTCTAAACACTGAAAAGAATAGAACTGTGTACCTGCTCCATTTGTGTCAACTAATTTCTCTTTAGGTAATAATATCACAGGGTACAATTTCACTTTCCCATCCTCGGCAACACAGACAGGATCTGCACCTTGAGTGATAACGGTAATCCTTTTATGTGTTCCCGAAGCCTTTGGCAACTTGGAAATCTTTAAAGCTATTTCCTCTACGTTATCAGTCTAGTCAATAGGAAAAGAGTCAAAATACGTAACAAATTATAACTTCAAACAAAAACTGCAAGCCTTCCGATCTGCTGAATTACCTCCCAGCCTTGAACTTTGGAAAATGTTCTTGCTTCAGTCTCATTTCCAAAAACATAGTCCATATATCTGAATCCAAGAATGGACAGCGTTAATAAAATCCATATGAAATTTTTTTCTTTATTAAAATTAAAGGGTGAAGGATCCTTACGGTAGCACTTTCAGCAGAGCATCCTTGAAGAACTCACAGATAAAGGGAGCGGAAAGGTTCATCATGAAGGTCTGCATACAGGAATGGAATAGTTATTCCCAGAAACTGCTAGTAAGATGAGAATGCCAAGTTCGTATCATATCTAACCTTGCCATTTGCAGCTGCGTGTTCAGCAACTAATTGAATGGAATCGGGAGATACGGTGAGGAAAAAACCAGAAATATAGTAGTACTTGGCCTTTTCAACTATTCACAAAACACACGATAACAAATGTCAGTCATCTAGATTATTCAGGTATATGAGATAGAAAAGGACACTCTAAGGTAAGTTAACCAAATTTCTGGATATCAACAAGGTACCTAAGGCCCAATTTTCTGGTTTGACCAAATGCTCCGACTTATAGCAATTTGCAGCTGATAAGTTAGCAACAAGCGACCTGTATTTAGATGCAATCAAATAAAAGGCTTCATATACTTGTTTCGCGATCAAATATACGTTAAGCTGAAGTACACTATTTAAGAAAAAACATAAAATATAATTACTGATTTCTATAATAAGTAGAATAAAAAGTCAAGGAAAGTTTGATCGTCTGACCTTTCACCACCAACCACACAAACAGCACAAGTTCCAGTAGGTGCGGTGTCGATTTCATAATAGTGAACCTGATTGTTGAATGAATAAAAAGTTAATTTCAGAAATGGATTTCTAAGCGGTAAGACAAATCAAAAGATAAACTTACATTTACACCATCAAGTGAACATCTCTTCTTCATCTCCTCCCCAAATTTGTCCTTTCCTATGCAACCTATGTACCCTGTGGCACCAGGGGCTTGAAGCATCCACTGTTATGAGGTGAAAGCAAATGATTAGTTACACAACTAAAGCAGACTCAGCTCACTACATACAAGAAAGTACATACCTGAGCAACCCGGATTGAATTCTGAGTAGCACCTGCCAATGAGAAAATTATAAAAATCGTTAATATGAAATGTTCACCTCCATCCTTTTTCTCTCCCGCTCTTTTAGTAAAGCTACAATATGTGACTAAAAATCCAATAATTTGGATCAAGTCTATTACCTCCAGCAATGTACTCCACATTAGATTTGCTAGATAATTCTTCATACCTGAGACGATTGTCAGATCACATGAAAATATTAAAAATAAAATAAAATCTTATCCTAAAAAGAAAATATCCTCCAATAAAATACTAGCTCAGAAAAAAAAATGAAATCAGGAGAGAAAGCTAAAAATCTTACAAGATCTGGAGACTGAATATCTAACTAGTTTTTACATCAAGTTCTTAATTTTAAAATTTTATAAAAATATGTACATTGAGTATTTAGTAAAAGAGACAGGTAAAACTTGTGATTTTCCAGAACAACATTCTAGCATAAAGCATTAGCAGAGAGCACAACGGATAAGAAGTGGGTATACCGATTTTATACATCCCAAGGACTAGAACCACATCATATTAATAATATGTATATGAAATTACGAAAATGCCACACTCAGTACCAGAATAAGAGTAGGTTAATAGAATCGCCAATCAACCGACACAAATTCCTTTGTCTCTCATGTTTTCAGACAATGAACAATGATAGCAGTATATATGAATCCAGCTCAATTTTGGAGTATGTTTGGTAAGATTAACTGAAGAGAAAAAGTTTGGTAAAACTAGCAATCAACAAGTTGAAAGTAGTAAAATAACATTAAGGACATGATTAATTATTAACAAATATTAGTAGTAGGTAATTATATATCTTCAATAATTATAAATTTATACTTTTAATATATTATAATATTTTAATATATTTAAATTTCAAGTAATATTTGTGTAACAATTTGTTCTTTAATATAATTAAAAATAATTATTGTTTCTCAATAAAAAATAAATACCTTATTATAAATGAAAATAAATAGTTTAATCAATAAAACAATAGTAAACAAGTATAACATTACATCAATAATCCAAAAAAGTGTAACGGTAAAATCAAATCCAAAAATCAAAGTCATACAGAGGGTTTGAATATTAGCGTTTTCTATTTTTATTTTAAGATGTAAAATGGTAAAAATATAATTTCATCTGGATACATTGTTGTGAAATACTAATATCAAAATAATTTAATCAAAACTTCATCTACTAATATTTATCTATAATCTGTATGAAATGTTTAACCAAACACACTTGGTTGGGAAAGGTAGAAAAGTTTTAAATCTTCCTATAAATCCCCCTAATTGTTAAATGAAAATGCATTTTATGCTTATATGTTTTGAATATATTACGTAGATTTAATTTCCATATTAAGCCTCTCTTTAAAAAGAGAATCACCTTTAGTAGTACAACATTTTTTGTTTTGCTTTTTTTCAAGAAACTCTTTCAATAGTTAAGAGAAAAGCAATTGTAGTAAGTACTTGTTTATTATGAAAAAAATAAAACTATTTTCCATAATTTAAGTCACACCGACACCTGATAAAATAGGAAAAGTTAAAAAGACAAAGAATTGAAGTGCATGAATCTATAAACTTGAGTGCAATAATCTCAAACTCAGTCCATTTCAAACCAAGCGTGAATTTACAAGTAAAACAACGTTCTTACTTCACATAAACTAATTTTTGTAAGCATGTGTTTTAAACTTTTTTACCCGGAAAACTGATCTAACAATTACAAGAGCTTTTAAATATGTTCTTGTATAGAAACATTCCACTCATTCAACCAATAAAATTGAAACAAACAAGGGCTCAGTTGATATACACAGAACGAATAACAAATTCCAGTGGCTACGCGTGACAAGTTGCAGAGAGATATCAAAGGAAAAGAGAAAAATCTTACATAGGCTTGTGCTTATCCTCGGCGAGAATCGCATCGTTCAACTTGATACCATATCTGTTACACAGAAACAGAACAATAAGCGTTAGATCTGATCCATCGTATCTCGTTTTCTTTCAGATTTACACATCAATCACATAATAAACCTCTCCAACAGTGTTCTTATTAGTTCTAAGCTCAGAATAGCAATATTCCGCAACACATCATCATTAATAATAAATAACTATTAATATTATTACTCATTGACAGTAACAGTGATTTAAAGATAGGGAAATGTGAGGAACAAACCGTTGCAAGAAATCGTCGTCGACGACGGCAGAAATGTCAAGGAGAGGGTTACACATTCCGAGGAGAACGCCGTCCAACTCCATTGATGCGAGAGAGGAGAAAACAGAGAGAAGAGAAATGCGAAGAGTGGTTAAAGTGGGAGTGAACGAATGAGATGCAGATCTACACGAATGTGAACATGTTGCTTTCTTTTATAGGCGCTTTTGCTCTCTTTTTTTTTTTGTTTTTTATTTTTATTTTTTTGGGCTAACCGGGCTTTGTGGGATTGGTGGGATTCGCACGATAAAGGGTGTTTTATTACTCTGTCAGTAGCGAGGGAATTAAATTATTGGGACTGTTCGACAAAATTAATATAGAAAATTTATTGAATTAGATTTTTATGTTCTGTATAAGTATAATAAAATATTCAAATCAGAGATTATACCAGTAGATACTATACTTTAATATCGGGTTGTGCATGATTATGATTTCCTAATTTAAAAATAAAATGTAAGAAAACTATTGAGAAGTTAATTATTTTAAGAATTGTAAAGTTCTTTTACCTCAAAACATTTATTGCAGTACGTCAATTTTCATGAATGTATTAATTTTTAATGCAATGGTATTAATTTTGACTAAAAAATATTATTTTAATATAGAATTTTTATTATTGTTATTTTATTGTGATGTTTAGATCTGGAACCTCACCAATCCCTGGTCTAATTCCACCAACCAGGTTGGGGCCCAAAGTGGAAAGTGTATGGCGCACCACACACAATACCCTAATTTTCAACTCGTAGGTCACTATTTTACTTTTAAATGTCAATTGATATTACTATTTGACTACCCGAAATGCATTTGCATTTTTTTGTGAAACAAAATTCAAAATGAAAATGATTTAAAATTGCAATGGCAGTTAATAAGACATCGCCTATCACCTACTTCAGCAATGACTAGCACCTACCACAAACTTGGAATTCCTTTGGAAGTTGAAGATGAAGAAAAAAAAAAGACAAAATATATACAATATATATAATCTACTAATAATAAAATCAATTGCCATAATGGATTTCTCAAGTTGGGCTTGGATATATATCTTCTAATTAAAAAAACTGGGATATCTACTCAACAACTTCTACTTTTGTTATGCGTGCTTTCACCTTTATTCGATATTTATTTCTATACATTTTATAAGGTTCTAGACATGACATCGGCTCGCATTAGATATGAATAATGTCTACCTGCAATTTGATTCACGTAAAAAAAAATTACCTGCACCTATTTGCTCATTGGATACCTACATAAAAAGAAAAATCTGTGAATTATTTTCAACCTATGGAGACTGGATACCACATATATTTTAAAACACACAAAATTAAATTTTGAATATTTAAACACTACAATTACTTTAAAATTAATATAGTATTGAATAAAATAAAATACAACTAAAACTAAAGTTTACAAAAACTATCACTATTCTAGACGAGTAAGTCTCTACTTAGAAGTAAAGTTGCATTAGACAACTAAGAGAGAATGTCTAACCGACATAATGAGGTTGAGTACTTGACCAACATGGTCGTTAGGTCCAGCATTTCTGAAACATTTTCTTTGAAAACATATTCAAGGTCAATGTTGTTAATGATTAAGGAATGTGCAATTGTTTCACATCATTTGTTCACGTATAAGGTAAATGTGGTGCAATAAGAAAAGTTCGATCATACTACCTAAAATTTTGTATATGTACCTAAAATTTTGTATATGTATATTAGGTAGATTTTTTATAAAACATGTCATTTAATGTTAGTAAATAGTTGATAAGTGCTCATTTTACCTATTTGTCACATGCATTCAACACTTATCTTGGTTGATTATATTGCATAAATCGAGGATTTTACTCCATTTTGATTAGAATTTAGCAAAAGCATTTAGATATAAACATGAGTGGCGAATTATTATATTTTTTATGAATTTATGCAAAATTAGAAGAAATAGAGCATAACAACTTGAGCCTTAGAATTACAACTTCAGCAACTCAAAGGCCATTTTAAAAAGATTTAAACTTTGCCTCCACAACTCAAACAAAGAAGATGGTGCCTAGGCCACAAGAAGAAAACTTCACCATGAAGCAACCTTAAGCACCAAAAATCTGGAGCTCAACCATGGAGGAAACCCACCATTGAAGAAAGTTATGTGATTGAACAACACAAAAGGGGTTTAAGCTAGGAAGAAACCCTCCATGGAGTTAGTGATTAAATTAACATTTCATGTGTGATGAACTGATCAATCATTTGTTGCATATATAGCTTGAGTTATGCGAAAACTAATTCATCTTATAGATCCAATTGAGTCATTTAAGGCTATTAGGAGGCAGACATGTTCCTATATGACTTAGCTAGTGTAAAGAGTCTTAATCATTGATGCAAAGAGTTCATTCTTCAGGAGTAAAGAATAATGAATGAACTTTGTTAATTCAATAAAACAGTAATTATGCACAAGAACATAATAGTGAAATCCAATCTCAACTTGTTTTATACACTTGAATTATTCGATTTTAACTTCGAGTTCTAGATCAACATCACTTTACAAATCCAAATAGCATCATGAGTCTTGATAGAAGTTGATCAATCCTTGTAAATACGACACTTAGTACTACAGTCGAACCAGTACACTTGGTGTGACTAATCTCGAGCTGGGACGTCATCAATAGTAAAATATAAAATTAAATATAATAAAGAATAAAAAAACCCATTAAGATATCTTTTTATTTTCTCTTCCTCTGTCTCTTGATTTACTTATCATTTATGTTCATCTTTCACTGTTTCACATGTTCCTTTTTATTTTTGTTAAAACAATTTAAACAAAAGTTCATTACTTTTGCTCTCATTTCTCACATGTTTTATTCCATCTGAAGAAAAAAAAAAAGTAACCTCTCTTGCTCTCACTTGATACTAAAAATACTAGTTTGTATTTTTTTATCTCATGAGTCTTTTGTATATTAATTTTTTTATGAATATAAAAGAAAAAGTTAACTATTATGTATTTTGTCATAACCTGGTTGTAATTGAGGTTTTATTATAGATTTCCCTTTTAATAATTACATTTCAATATTTAATTAGATTTTAATATTTTACTTTTTAGTCTTGATTTTTTTTTTCCAAATAGTTATACTAATGAAGAATAAAGGATGGATTCATTTTTTAAAAGTGATAAAAGGGAAAACCTAATATGAATTTCAAACTTCTTATGAATTTCAAAATTAACAAGGTTATCAACATAGTTATTTCCTTCACAATAAACGTTTGAACTCCACATCATCACAAATCTTTATGCATTTTCCCCACCTTCCTTTAAGGCTAGGAGACAATAGAAATGATAATAAGGTTGGGCAAGTGCGAGCTTGATTATCTCATCTCTATCTTCGAAGTTAATCTTCATCCACGTCCTCATACCTAATGCATATAAAGTTTTCATCTTATCCCCATCCCCATTAAAAAATGAGTATATGAATAGTAGTGTATGTGTTTGTCTCTTCATTATTTCAAATATTAATTAAATAATTTTTATAAAAAATAAATATCACAGTAAAGAAAACCTAATATTAACAAAATGAAACATGTTTTCTTTTCTAATAATTGGATAAAGGTCAAATAGTTATAAAAAAAATGATCAAATGTCTATCTTAGAAAAATAAGTTACGAAACCAATGACTAAATAAAAGTTAATATACGATTTTAGGAATTGTTGATCAAGGTCGTATCCAACCAAATAGAACATATAAATGCAATACTCAGGAGTTAACCCAAGGTCATCTTCCAATGACCAAACCTTTCATTCAAAGCTTTTCATATGCAATTCAACACAAAAGGGGGGGTTGGCAGATTCAATTGACTAAATGCTAACAACAGATTAAATGAAATGAAACAGTAATTAAAACGTACTGATTTCCTTGATTCAAATACAAGTCCACTTAACATAGCCACCAAATTAACACCTTTGTCTACTCTCAATCCACTAGACAATAACCTACTAAGCGAAAGTTACAATCCCGTTCCATTACGCAATTAAGCAATGCATACATGAATTCATTACAGCCAAGCTACATACATTAAGCATGAACATAATCCAACCCAAACATATGCACTTAATTTGTAAATTAAGCATAAAAAAGATGAACCACATACACTCCACAAATTTAAGATAAAGAGATGGCAGAATTAACAAAACCAACAGAACCTCAAAGCTTCATTGCATTTTTCATCAAGGAATCAATACACGAATTTAGAAAGCTATGAAAATGGAGCAATTAAACACTTCAAAACTGAAATACCTTATGGGAGAACATTTAAAAAAATAAACAACCAAAACAAAACATCAAACCCTAAGTTGGATCATATGGAAATGTCAATTCAAGACTAAAATGAGATTTATAAAGCTTCAATGGAACCAAAATGGTTGTTGTATCATACAAAACGAAAACCACATAGATGGGCGTTGTTCCAAGTCATTAAAAATTAGAAAATGAAATTCCCAAGCTACCAAATGTGCAAAAAACATAAAATCCACAATGGATGTTGTGAATAATGCATAAAAACGTTAATTATGAGTGCTAAAACGTGAAAAATGAAGAAGACACCTCCATGGGTCACCAACCAAAGCTAAGAAACATGAAAATGGAGTCTGAGGAAGAAGATGTTGGCTGCCACATGAAAAGGAAGACCTAAACTCGTGGTCACAGCATCGTAAATCCACATATTTACAAAAATATCATTTTGGTCAGCAAAATTACAAAAATGTCACTATGGGCTGAAAATGTTGGCCCAATGACGTGGACAAACTAATTGACATGATGCAGATGTGGTAATGATGTGGAAATGAAGTGACAACTCTCTTTTCATCTTATGATTAGCATCCAAGCTCCAAAATTGCTTCACAAAATACCCAAAAATAATTAGAAATGAAAATTAGACCATTTAATACCAAATTAATCAAAATTCGGAATAATGGCCTAATGAAGCCCAATTGATTAAAATGCACTAAAAATAGACAATTAAACACCAAACATCCATAAAGATGAACACAAAAAGGCAATGAAATATGGGAAAATAATGAATCATCAATTGCCTAATAAATTAAACGTGTTTTCATAATTTAAAATGGGAACATGAAAGCAAATACAAATATTTGAACATGTTTGGGGATATGAACATGGCAGACATGTAAACAACCACTTTGTCCCCATACCCAATTTAAAAATTCAAGTATTATCCATACTCATTAGTATCCTATCAATGTTAGGGGTGGGCAAAAGATCCAACTTTCTTGATCAGATCTACTTTTACTCTAATCCAATCCATTTAAGATTCAATTTTATAAAAAATTCAATCCATTTTATTCAATCTACATTTCAATCTAATCTACATGTTATATATTTTTTGGATTGGATATCCATTCTTTGAATCTAGATTTCAAATATGGAAAATCCAAAATATCCAATCCAAATTTTCATTCTAAGTTTTTAGTTGGGTTAGGCTGTAGGAATGGATGGACTAGCCCAGACTGAAGCTCGAGATGCGCAGGTCGAGACGCGTCAGACCAAGCCGAAGGTATCTTTTCATAGGCCATAAGCTCAAATTCAAAGGTATATTTTCAGCTAGATTCACTCCACTTGGCCCAACCTTAAAGATCTTAAATCATGAGCTGCACATTGTGTAATCCATGAACTAAATGTGTCCCAAAATGAGCATCACACATTCTACAATGCAAGGAAGGGAAACATTCTTTCAAAGTGAGAGTAGGTATGGCCAATTTCCTCTATAGCATTGTAAAGCTCAATGACCATAGGCTCAGGTTTAGAGGAGTCTTCCTCAGCTTGATTCATTCCACTTGGTTCAACCTCAAAGATCTTCAATCACGAGTTGCACATTGTGTAAAATTCAGAAAGAGAGTTTTCAAAATTGGTTTCACTATTTTCACGCTCAAAAACCATAAAAGTTACTTCATTATCTGAAAAACCAATTAATATTGTCTGCACATAAGTGAATTCAATTGGTTGATTTGTCCGTACAATCAGTTGATTTCACTTGACTTAAGTGAAATCAACCGATTGCATAACAATTCAACTTATTGAATACATTCATACCAGAACTATATGCAACAAGCCTTTTAACTTGTTAAAACCCTTTTTAACATATTGAAAAGGACAGACAAAAGACAAAGAGATCTACACTACATCATACAGTCTATGAATTGAGTCTAATCTTCAAGCTTTTTTATCTTCATGTCAATTTCATATTCAATAACCCCCAAGCTTGATCAACAATGAGTCACTTCAAATATCTATTAAGTTTTCATCAAAACACATGATCACATGCGCTATCTTCATCAAATTCATGCACTAAGGTCAATTGTGCCAACAAACTCAATTTGGCCAAACCTGATTCAACTTCTCTCTAGCCCATCTAAGCATGACCTAACTTGATTCTGATCCAAGTTGGACCCAAACGAACTTGACTCAACATGCGCCTAGCTCAACCAAACCAAATGTGATCCCAGGCTGACTTGGTTTGGCTTGGACTTAGATTGACTCTACCCAAACTAAGCCTGGGTTGACTTGGCTTTACCAGCTTAGGCTAATTCAATTTAATCGAGGTTGAGCAACCTTAGCTTGACCTGAACCTAGTTAACTTAGCTCAACTTGAGTTGGGGCATACTCAACTCGACCTAGGACAAGGTCGACTTAGCTTGACCTAGGCTCGATTTTATCTAGTCTTGATCAAACTAGGACTCACTTGAGCTTAGCCCAACTCGGCTGAACGTGGATCGACCCTAACTTTGATTAATGTTGACCCACCCCAACTTGTCTTGACCTAGATCTAAGTTGAATAAGCTTGACTTGGGCCTATGCCAACTCGACTTAACCTAACATGATGAAGGTTTTGTAAGTTTTGAAATTGTTGAAATCCCAAGAAGGGGGGTTGAATTGGCTAGTTAAAAATAGAATGTCTTTTGAAGGTTTAAAATTGTTTTAATTTGAATCAATTTGATCACCAAGTTTGGATGCAAACACCTTTAGACGGTACACTTTCAACCGATCAAAAACATAGTTAGTCGATTGATTTTACTAAACAAATGTTGTACTGGTATAATAAATCGATTAAATCAAAACAGTCGATTGAAATACTGGGAAAATTACAAAAATGTAGATTTGTGATTTAAAGCAAGAACAATGTAAAAGATCAATCAAGACAGGTTTTAATGAGTTATACATGCTCAATGTTGCAGATGCCACCACAACACTCAAGAATATCAAAAGGATGGTTTAAATCCAAATTCTTTAAACTTTGAATGATAATGCAAGAGAGAAGGGTTAGAGAAAAGATTAATGCACAAGATTTTTATACTGGTTTACTCAAACCTGAGCTACATCTAGTTTTTCAAGGCAACCCGAGCTTAACTTTGTACTATTTCAAAAGATTTATAAAGTTTACACTCTTACACTTTCTAAATAAGCAAAAACACACACAAAAGACTCTTGAATCACACAAGAATCACAACTCTTGCAGACCTGGAAAATCAATAGGCACACACACAAAGCTTGAGAAAGATCACACCTCAGTGGTAGCACAACCCTGCCCACCACAAACACCTTTTCCAAGCTTCAACCACACAAAAAAAAATGCTCCAAGAATTGACCCAATATCAATCTTCACCAGCTGCAAACTGAATGATCACGAAAGAGAGAGAATTTCAAGGTTTCTAGAATGGTTTCGCGCTAAAAAATGGTCTTGTTACCTCTCTTTCGAAAATCACATCACTTATAGTCAAACTGTTACGAAATTCAATAGGTTGATTTTAAAATCAATCGGTTGATGTCACTTAATTTAATAAGTGAAATCAATCAATTAAAAAATAAATCAACTGATTGAATAAGTTACAGTTTAAGACTACTGCAGTTAACTTGTTAACCTGTTGAAAATTCAAACTCAACTAAACATGGGTCAACCTGGACTTAGATAAATGGTGATCCACCTCATCTCGATTGAATGTGTACTTGGCCTGACTTAACTCAAATTGGGTCCAAATCGACTCTACTTGATCTTGGATCAAATTGACTCAGCTCAACCTAGGCTTAGACCAACTTATGACTTGACCTAGGTTCAACCAACTCGACTCGATTGGGACCAAGATTTACTTGGCTCTAGTTGAACTTAAACCAACTTAACTTAACCTGTGTGAACATGACTTGATTTTGATCGGTGAAGACTCGACTTAACCTTGAATGAGCTTGACTCAATTCTATTTTACTTGAGTTTGACCTGATCTAACATTTCATAACATGAAAATAATCTTATTTAATATAAATTGAGAAATTATTTTTACAAACATTTAATAAAAAAATCTACAACAACTTTGAAAAAAAAAACATCAATCAAAATTGATTACAAAAGACGATCAATATTAATATTTTTTGAATTTGATTGTAATTGAAATATTTTATGAAAAAAAAAATTAAAATTCACTAAATTTAAATTATCTTATTCAAATAAAAGTGAGACGTTATTATTTTTTGCTGGCTTTCCTTCCTCATTTGCAAAGAAAAGCGGAAAAGTCCTGTGACATGAAAGTGTTATAGTTTTTATAGTTTGATGTACATGATATAGTAATAATAGTATCATTAATAATATTAAGCATTGCATTTAATAATAATAAATAAATTTATATTTTAATAATAAAAATACTAATAATATTATTAAATATAAATAATATTAATATTAATATTAATATTAATAATAATAATACATTCATAAATCAAATCATTCAACATCTTTCATAATTTTTTTTTCATTTCTCTTCATTTCTTACCATTTCTCCCTTCATCTAAAAATTCTCACATTTATTTACCTTTCTTCTCCCTCAAATCAGCTCATTTCCACTCCTCTAAATCTATCATCCACTCAAAAAACGGGCTTAAGAAAGTGAAACAATTTAAAACAACATCAATTCAAATTCAATATATTTAAATATCTTAAAAATTATGAAATCCTTTATCTAAATACATGGTCAATGTTTTATTTTATTTTCATCCTGGGTTGAAATCTATGTTTGATGTCTAGCATTGGATAAGACCATTAACTATTTGTCTTCAACAACAACAAAAAAATAAAACAGTTAAGTATGTTCATGAACCAAAGCATTTTAAATCCAAATAGTATTTGTAGACTGAGTAAAAATCCCAACCACGACAACATCTAACTATTTGTATTCAACAAATAAGGTTTGCTGGTGTCTCTAACACAATTTTAGTACGTGCTATCTCAACTTTAAGAAAATAATTAACTTAATCCTTTTTAAAGATAAAAATACTTTAACCTTAACAAAAATTATTGCATTTATAAGATGTCAATCAATAAGTAAAAATAAAAATAAAAACAAAAAAATATATAAAATTCAAAATAAAAGAATGTAAAAACTAAAAGCATAATAAATCTGTTGAAGTTTGACGCTTATAAATAAAAATAAATAAGTTACAAACACATAATTTGGACACTTTTATAACCATAATTGAAGCTTGAGTTGATAAAGTTCACGAGTTATTTATAAATATTAGATAACAACTCGGTCGTCACATTCAAATATTATCAACCATATTCATTAATCAAGTGTAATAATCCTATTCGGGAAAATTATGTTGCAGAAACAGAAATTGTTAGTTCAGGCATATTCATGAACCATGACAACATCTAATTGGAATTTCCCAATAATTATGTGTCTTCTAAGAGGATGGGGGCAAAAACAAAGTCACGATTTTGAATAAAAATTAAGAAAAATAAATTAAAGCAAACAATATCCAGCACAAAGAAAGATTGTAGGGATGAACAAATGAAACATCATCTGGTGATTTTATTTAGTGCTATATTATTGACAAAGAATACTAAAAAGGATTAACAAGGGTCATCAATCAATGTGCATTGTGAAGGGGTTCCTCTCAATGCCATTAGACTGCAGTGGGAAGCCAATATTTCAATGCTTGCCCATTCCTTGTCTGTTTGTAAAATGTCACACACTTAGTTGAGTCTTCCTTTAAGATCAGGTAATCCCATTTTTTCGGATAAATAAGGGTAAATAAAAAGAAAGTTGACTGAAAACCAAAATCATAAGCAAGAATTTCTTGCTGACTCCGAATCAAAATTTAAAGATGATCAATGATTGCTTTTGTAAATTCAGTTGTCTTTGAACTGCCACCAAGATCAGCAGTTCGGTACTTCCCTTCTGCAATTGTTTTGAGGATGGCGTTTTGAATCTGTTCCGCTTTGTCATTGAGGTTCAAATGGCGCAACATTGAAACACCACTCAGCAGTAAAGCAGTCGGGTTTGCCAAATTCTACATATACGGAGGAAAATAGTAAGCAACAATGTATATCTCATAAAAAGTGTTGACCTAGTTAGATACATGCAACCTTACTCCTCGAGAGATAGGATGTTGTTTCGAAAGAACTAGCAACCACTAAGGATTTGATTAGACAAACTGCTTTATAAGCATTACTAGGAAAATAAAATACGAAAAAAATAAATAAGTTTCTCTTCTTTAGCTTTTCTCCAAAATCATTTTTTTTAACTTGTACATTAACTATTTTACCTTATTAAGAAACTTATTTCATTTTTTATCTAATTGTATTTTTCTAGAAATGCTTAAGAAGTTTACCAAAATAGATTCTAAGAAGGGGGGAAACCTGATGGTTGTGCCAAATCCTAAACAAATATAGGTTTAATATAAGAGATCATTTTCAAAAGGAAGAGAGAACATTAATATTGTGAACAGAATTTTCATAAGGGGAAACTCAAATTGGTAGCTTGCTTCTTTTTAAAGGACTAATTTTGATACAGTAGTAAGTATCGACACTAGAGAAAATAATGTTACATATGACCTACTAATGAGAAAATCCTTAAATATCATGAAGCAAAACACACCACCAAAATTGAATAACAGTCGGGCAAGAATGTCCAATACCATAAGTCTAAAAAGTGATAACTAATACCTCTAAGGTTCTGTTTCATCTTTAATTTCTAATCAGTTTCATATTTTAGGAACACTTTTATATTCTCAACACTTTTGCTAAAAGCAGTAATCTTACGAGTTAGGTTCCAGCATCCCCATATTATAAATAACTAAAGCTGTTCATAGATGTTTGACCATAAATGCAAAAGAAAAACTACTAATTGAGAGTAGAGACAATAATTGTGTAAAAAGATTACATATATTAATCCATTAACGACTGTGACTAGATTAAGAGATGAGAAGAAGCCAGAAAGCTTCTAAGGAGCCCACATTATAGCCCAGTGCCCCCCACCTATTTTTGGCTAACTTTCACTTAAATTATTTATCAAACAAGACTAAGCTTCTAAAAAAGTATGCAAGCATTTTGCTAAAGACTTGGAAATTTTAAAAAGCCCAAGTGGACAACCAAGATGACTCATTTCATTATTATATATTAGATATGACATGCACATTTTGTTGCAAATTAATACATCATTTCAACTTCATACAAAATATAATAATTTAAAGACTATATCATTTTGAAAAATATAAAAGTGTAATTTCTCCGTCTGGTAGTTGGCTTTCAAATAACGAAAATGTCTATACAGACTTTCACTCAAACCGATCCCAAAACTGAAGCCTGTGGTAGGCTCAGGCTAACATTTTGCAATCACGTAAATGTTTATTTGGGTGGCCTGTCGGGTTAAGTCAATTTTCAACCTGAATTAGGATGGTACCAAAAGCTTTCCCTATTAGTTTGTCTAATGCCTCGCAACAAAACTATTCATCACAAGTATGAAACAAACTCATCACATTCCATGACAACAGGGCACAAAAAGGTAGTACAGATACTACAAGGTAGAATGAATACATTCACAGCTCACCTTTCCAGCAATATCAGGTGCTGAACCATGTACTGCCTCTGCAAGTGCAATACCTCCCTCACCAATGTTGCAGCTGCAAAAAGACATTAAACGTTGTCAGATGATATAATTGTGAGTTTCACATTTCTTTGGATAAATCAATAAAAATACCTTGGTGTTAAGCCCAATCCCCCAACCAAGCCAGCACACAGGTCACTGATAATATCACCATAAAGATTAGGCATCACTAGTACGTCAAAAAGTGCAGGATTCTTCACAAGCTGTAGATGGTCAGAAAAGAAAGTGTCAATAATTTTCTAACACATAGTATTTCTAAATGCAGTTTTACATTACTCTAACTCATTATATTACCATCATGCAGCAATTGTCAATGACAACTTCCTCATAAGTTATCTCAGGATATTTCTCTGCAACCTCACGGCAACACTGAAATAATTTAAAAGAAAAGGTGTTATCAATAGAATTCGTGAACAAAATTTGAGACTAAACATTTCATATAGGCATGTATATGGTGGACCTTGAGGAAAAGACCATCAGTCTTTTGCATAATATTGGCTTTGTGTATTGCAGAAACCCTCTCTCTTCCATGAGACTTGGCATAGTGAAAAGCATACTCAGCTACCCTTAAACTTGCTTGGCGTGTAATGATTTTGAGACTTTCCACTACACCTCTCACAACCTGAAACCAAAAAATACTAAACAAATTTATAATGATCAGAATTCAGATGATAGCACTTAATACCAATGGTAGTGAAATTTACCTGATGTTCAAGTCCACTGTACTCGCCTTCAGTATTTTCACGGATTGTAATCAGATTGACATTATCATATCGAGTTTTGTAGCCAGGAAGACTGTAACAAGGCCGAACATTGGCATACAAATTGAGCTCTTTTCTGAGTGTAAGGTTTAATGAGCGATGCCCTTTTCCAATAGGGGTGGCCATTGGCCCTTTCAAGCCAACCCGATTTCTCCTAACAGATTCCAAACTTTCCCATGTGAGAAAGCTTTGCGTTCTAGGGTCAATTTCAGTTCCCACATAGTGCTCTTCCCATTCTATTGGGACGTCAGCTGCTTCAAATATCTAGTATTACAATAGCAATAATAATTGAATGTGTATTAGATGAATTCAACCAAGCAAGTCATTTCTATAACTATACAAATCTACACAGCAAGAAGCAAATATTGCAAGCGAGATGAAAAAGAATAAAGTATAGAGAATGTTAATCAGATATCACTTTCAATAGCAACCAGGAGGGAATTATAAGAGTGGAGAACAGATTGCAGAGCCATGGAAAAGTGAGAAAAGTAAAACAACCAATATAACCTTAATACTAGGAAATCAAGCAAGGTATAGAAAGTATTTCTTCACACATATGATGCCCGATGTCTTCCAAGAACGGCTTGCAAAATAGCAAGTCTTGGCACACACACACAACCTTCACCAAGAAATTGTAAATCTTAAAAGCCACACTCTTAAGAACTAAAAATCTTGTTTTTTAAAGCTTAAACTATGTGTGCGTCTGTGTGTTCATGCCCTGCAATCTATACCTGTGTCTCTGTCATTGTCTAGCTTCATAGTATATATAGAAACCAAGAGCTATTTCAAGTCCAGCTTAAATTACTGAAAATTATATAAAACAAAACTCGGCAGAAAGATGAAACTTGAGCGTATCAGTAAAGGATCATTTAGATTCATGAAGAAGTTAGTCATATTATCTCTATCATCCCTCGCACACATTACACAAGCCCTAGCGATACTGACACCATAAACATTAGCCACAGCAACATCTCGTAACTTTATCTAGTTAGTTGCCCCTGTCCACAATCTAAACGTTGAGAAACCACACATAAAAGAAGGCAACTGCCGCTGTAGCTCAAGACAGTGTACGCATTGCATGCTAAAAACATGACACCATATATAATTATACAATCGCAGGAATAATGCAATGAACCACAGGCCTGAATTTTAATATATTTTCTAAACGAAAAAGTTATTTTTAATTTCAAAATTCTTTCCTCTTGCACGTCAACAACAATAATGAGAAAACATTTCACAAACGTTTAAACGACAGGTTTCCTTTGTGTTTGCAAAAAAATAACATTAAAATTTATTTAAAGAGAAAACGAATTCCCTAGAACAATTATTTAGATTTTATACATAATATTATTGAAGTAAAGTTCGCTCAGGAAATTCTAGATTATCATTTTCTAGGTGCGTGATTAGCTATTGTACACATAATTTCACGCAGAAACAGCGCGAGCGAGTACAAATCAGAAACACAGAGACAATAGAAAAACAAAGGCATCGGAATTGAAAGCGATTCCGCGTATCTACAAAGGCGGAAGAATTTGTGAGAGGGGAACCTGTTTGACGGAATCAGCGATCTCGGGGCCGATGCCGTCGCCGGGGAAGAGAGTGGCGCGGATCGTGGAGGAAGCGGCGGAGGAGAAGGCCCTAGGGTTTGACAGGAAGCGCCCTCCGAAGGTTCGTCGCAGGAGCTGAAAAGTCATGCTTGACCACGAGCACTTTCTCACGCGCACAGCAAAAACGCAAACCAAATTGTTATTGCAACCAAAAGAAACGAAAGTAGTGTATTAGTGAGACAGGGCGAATAGAAAATAGACGGGATTGTGAGGGTATCAGCAGTGGAAAAGTATTGAAGGGTAAAATTGAGAAAAACAAATGTGTAGTTGAAAAATTCAATACAAACAAGGTTATGTTTGACAGCAATGAAATATATATGGTGTTAAAAAGTTAGTTAAAAGTTGAAAGATAAAAACCAGTTGTGAAGTTTTCGAAGCTAATTGTTTTTCTTTCTCTCTAGATCTTGGATTTTCAAAGCTCCATAACTCATACATATTTTTTTTTTCTGAAGTAATTTCCTTTAAAAAAAAGAAATTTCTTCCTATTTTATTTATCCAAGTAGACGAGCCCAATTCTGATATCGTTTTCACTTTTTCTTTATAAGGAGTAAATAAAAAGAAGAATTCTGGTCAATAATTTAATAAAAATTAAAATAAATATAAAAATTGGTATATGATTTTGTTTTTGGGTCTCTAAACAATGTGAATATTAAAAAAAATTAAATAACAAAACAAAAGTATTTACAAGATATCAATTTCAATTTGTGTCGTGTAATATAATTTCGAATATAATTTGTTATTACTAATAATGATTGGAATAGTACAATCTTTAATATAAATTGGCGTACATGCATGTGTTATCGTGTATACTATTTTTTATACATGAATGATGGTATATTAGTAAATGATAACAATGTAATATTATTAAGTTAATATATAAAATAAATTTATATTTATTAAAAATGAAGTGAAATGTTAAAAATAAAGTGAAATGAATAGATAAATTAATTGTTGATGAATAAAAAAAAGAAAAAAAAAGATAGAGTTTTATAGAAAATAGGCAAAAATAACCGTTAATTTTAAAAATTTAATAAATAATTATATTGTAAAGAATAGAATTGGTATTATGAGATGTGGACACAAAAGAGAAAATCCTCTTTATAGATTACTAGCAAAAAAACATACGCGATAGCGCTTGTGTGTTTAAAATAAAAAGAGTTTTCCTAGAAAACAGTCAAAATAAAAGAAATTTTAAAAAAAGTTAAAGATAAACTAATTATACAATAATTAATTTTTAAAATAATAATTAAGGGTAAAATTGAAACGAAAAATAAACACAAAATAGGAAATCTCTCTATATTGTTATAGATTGTTAAAAACTTAGTCAAACATATAATAATGGAAAAATAGTTATAAAATTTAAAAAATTCATTAGAAAGTATAAAATAGTTAAAAATTTGAAGTGATGTACATTTAAACATTATTATCAATTACAATTAAATTGTTTATCAAATAATTGAAAAATAAACAGATAATAAAACTTAAAAAATAGGAGTGAAATAAATACCGTAATTGAAAATTTTATTTTAAATATACATAATTGATATTTAGAAATAAATAACATTGTCATTAATAAACATTTCACTAAAGTAAAACTTTAAATGTGACTCACACGTAACTCATTAAGTTATTTTTAATTATATGTATAACACCTTAAATTGTCAATCTTCTTTCTAAATATTGTTTTGGTTATTTCAAATTCCATCAATAAATTTGTAAATTTTGTCTATATTATTTTATGTTCATTGAAAATAAAATTTTTTCTTGTAAATTTAATTTATCTTCCTTTGTCACAATTAAATGCAATCTTAAGTATGAACGGATTATCTTTCAATCAAGTTATTTTGAATTGGACTAGAAAAATTGATAATATTTTTTAATTTTAAAAATATTTTGAATTCATTTACAAATTGAGTAAATGAGCATTTAGATAATGAAATTCAAGAATATTTATTACATCTTATATGGAACTAAAAGAGGTAGTTGATTTGAAAAAAATATAATTGTTCAAAACTTTCCTAAAGTATTTTCCAATGATATACTTGGTTTGTTACTCAATAGAGAGATTGAAATTTCAATAGATTTGATGTTTGAGATTGAACCAATTTATTAAAGTTGTCATTTTAATTTTCAACTCTTGGACTAGCCCTGACCCCTCTAGAGCTAGGCCCTATTTTCGTGGTCCACACACCAAGGGCTTTTTTCAAAGCCCATGGCACCTAAAGCCCCCAAGGTAGTGGTTCTGCAACATGTGCTCTCATTAGTGACTCTAATTAGGATATACTTTAATTAGTGACTCAATAGGTGCTTGATAATGTCCATTTTTATCTCTTTTTGTGTGTTTATTGTCATGAATAAATCAACTATTGCCTAGCTTTTATCTTGTTATAGCCTCAAGTTTAGTGTGTTTTGTATTGTTTTGTGTTTTAGTTATTTTATGCTTGTTTTGCCTCTAATCTCTTTTTTAAGTATGTTAAATAAGCTAATAGGAAGCATTTGTGGTGAAAGAAAACAAGCAAGAACTCAAGGGAGCATGACTGAACAAGAAAATATTGATTTTGAAGCAAATACCCACGTCGAGCGCCACTGTAATCATGCCCAGTGCTTCAAATACATAATGATGTCAAACTGCCTAAGGCTGAGCGGTGGCGAACTGGGGTTGAGCGCTACAAGGCTGAGTGGTGGAAATTGAGGCTGAGCGTCATTCAGTTCGCAAAATTTGGCGCTAAGTGTTGTTGAGACAAGGTTGAGCGGTGGCTCACTAACATGTCAAAAAAATGGATTTTTAATCTTGTTTCTCAAGAGGGTTTGGAAAATTCCTCATTTTGCACAATAGAAAAACACTTTTGGGTGCTTGGAGAGCCTCTTAGAGGTTGCTAGGAGTGTTGGGAAGCTCTCCCACTTCTCCTTGGGTCTTCTCCTCCATTCATGGTGGTTTTTCACCCTTTTAGGGTTGGAGAGGAAGATGAGTCACGAATTGGAGGTGTTGATGTGAAGGGGAGGCACAATTGGAGCATGGAGCAGCTGCTAAGAGTCTTGGGAGAGGTGTTGCATCTTCTTTTTTGTTTCCATCTCTTCCCTATCTCTCTAATTTGTAAAACTTAGGTTCTCCACCATGGACAGCTAAACCTATTTGTTGAGATTAGATGCAATGAACTGAATTCTTGTGTATTTTATGATGTTAATTCATATGCTTTTCCATTTCTATGTTAGCATTTAATTTCCATGCTTAATGCTTGCTTTGGTTTGGCCACCCATGCATGATTTATGGATCTTGAGGTGTTGGAAAATGTCTTTTGAACCTATAATTGAAATTGAATGCCTAATGGAGCTTGTATCTAGGGATAGAACATGATTCATTAGTAATCTTAAGACTCTTGAACTTAATGCATGATTTGACTTGTTGAGGATTCAAGGAATTGAAACTTGATGAGTTATCATAGACTCAAAGTTGCTAGGAATAGGATTTGAGTATTTTTGTGAGTTGATTTTGGCATGAAATTGGAATTGAGATGTTTGTGAATGTATGAGAATAATGTGAATGAAATCTAGTCTTGACAATTGTATATAATCTATGTTAAATTTTTGTTGCACACCAACTTTTTTTATTTACTTGTTTTCCCACATCTTTCTCTAGTTTTGTGTGCTCAAAAGATTGGAGTGGAGTTGGTCATCCTTCATTCGAGAAGTTAGCTCTAAGAATTGGTTAAAAGTGATATGTATTCTGGTTTTTTAGAGAAAGGATTTGAGTGATCCCTCCATACTCTTAATCTGGCAGAGAGAAACACCTATAGGGAGTGTGAAATAAATTGTGTTTTTCCTAACCTGGTTTTCTGTGTTGCAACGTTAGATATCCCTTTTTTTCTTAGTTTTTTGATGTAGTCTTAATGTACTGGTGCAAAAAAAAAAAATTGAATGTGGGTTGGCTTCAGTTGGAGACATAATGACCCTATCTTGAGTTGGGGCTGCAAGTGAAATTACTCCACGTTTGAGCCAATTATCACATGGCAGATTTGGAAGTGAAATTGTGGTGTAGTGTGTTTTTGGAAACATGTTGGAGTGGTACCTTGTCACATCAGATGGACCCGTTTGTGTAGCAGCTTCCTTCGGTGCAACATACGAACCTTGGAGAGGTGTAGTGCAAGCAAAATCTGACACACTTTTCTAGTGCAACTGGAACGTGAATTAGTGGTTGCTTGGACAGTTGCCTCCCTTGCCTAAGCGGTGTAAATTGTAGTTTTTGTGTCCAAATTTTGGTCTCGTTTAGATTGGTTATAATTTTCAAGTAACAACAACCTATATTTGGGCTAGTGAATGATAGTGAAAACACTAGCTTTTGGAATCACTCTTTTGGTACAATCTAGAAGAAGTTGATGGTGATTCCTCTAGTGTCTTAATTGGAGATTTTGGATGCAACTACTACGTGAATCATTGTTTGGTAACAACCTGTTCAGATCCCATTTGGTGCCAACCATTAAAAAAAGCAAGTGCGTTGTGAATTAAGTGTAGAATATGCTTTAAACAGTGAAAGCAAAGGTATTGGTGTGCAACGTGGTGGACAATTGGCACCGAATTGTTGCCACGTTCATCCACTCAATCCTAATGAAACATTCAATTGCCAAGTGGAGCTAGGAGTTATTATTGATTCATCAAGTGGTTGGGATAATAACCAATTTTGGTTACGTCAGGGTGGTGATTCTTAGACAACAGTTTTGGCACGTTGTAACAGCAAATATCAGATTAAATTTCTTTCGGTAGTACTATATTGGCACAATTTGAGAACGGTACATCTAGTGCAACAAATTTCTTCAGTGGTTGTGGTTCGATGATGAGAAGTAAACAAATTATGGTGTCATTGAATGTTTTGTGCAAGTCAATTCCTTAACTCACTAAGAAACATTTTCAAGCGGTGCAACTTATGTAATTAGAGATGTTCATTATGTTTGGTTGAATTAGTTTGGCAACATGCATAATAGGAATGTTTATTTCTCTTTTGTCTCAAGCGGTGGCAACCCTTCTGGTTGATTTTGGAAGCCTTTTAGTGCAACAATTTTCTTCTGTTGACTTCATCACTCAACAACAACCAATTTTGGGTTCTAATAGCTTGGAGTTCGAGTGGTTGCAGCTTGAATCATGGTGCCTTCATAACAAACCTTTCTTGTCACATTCATGGGAATTGGAAGCATGACAGAACCAAGTCGATGTAGCAGCTATTGGGTAACTAAAGCAAGCGTTTGGCAACAACATACTTTTTTTAAACGGTGGTGGCATAGTTAAAAGGGCTGAATTGGCAACAACATTTAAGTCCATTCGGTGGCAGTTGGAACTTTGATGTAGCAGTGCAGTATTTTGAATTGAGTTGGTGGCTCTTTTTTGGTGCAGCGTGGTGATTTGATCCATTCGGTGGCAACCTCCTCTTGATATAGCGTTAAGTTTCAAGAGTTAAGGGTCCAATTACACAACAACTGAAACGTTGCTGCCTTGCTAAAATTGCAATATGCAACACAACATCTTTTAGCAACCAAACGGTGCATTGACTTTAAGTTGGCAGTGTTTTGGTTGAAGTGGTACACAGTCCCAAATTTGTTCCGAGTTGGCAGCATAATATGGTTTTATGATTCAATGGGTTTAGCACATTGTAGTAGTAGCTACATTTGGTGCACTGAATGGGATCACAATTTGTGATTGGAAATTTCAGACGATGCGATATAAAAAGTTTTGTCCTTTCTCTTTTGGTTGACTTGGTGCTTGCATTCATCCAAACCTGGTTTATCAAATGTGGCCACTAGAATTTGTGGTTGAATTCTCTCCAAAAGGGAAGGATGATGAAGGCATGACCAACAGAAGGGTGGTGCCCAACGAGAGCGACACGTCTTGAAAACTTCACATATGTTATTTTGTGTTTTCTTTAATTAACGGTTGTATTTAGGAGTTAAGCCATGCTTAGTTTGACCTATTTTTAGGACAACTTACTCTTAGACTATAAATAGAGAGAGTTTCCTTCATTGTAAAGACAGATTTGATGAATTGAGAGTTTCTCTACACCTTTGAATGTGTCAAATCTCACAATCTTATCTTGGGTGCTTCACCCAAGTGGTGACAATGGTCTTATTTTGAGTTTTCCGCTCAAGTGGCGACCTTTCCTTCACTTATCTTGGCGTTATCTCTAAGTGGTGTGACCTCCTCTGTTTGCTCCGCCTTCCAATCGATCCGCGTTTCGACGTCACCCCATGTTTCACCCCCTTCGCATTTTGTTGTTCTTCGTTTTCCCTCGTTTAATTATGTATTCATAAGTGTTTGTGGTTACGTATCTCGTTTTCCCCTTTATTTTGTGTTTGTAAGTGTTTGTGGTGCCCTTAGTCCAACCCATTTATGTTTGTGCATCCTTTCACGAACCCTAGCAAGCGTTTCTCCCCAATTTCGAACTTCGTCCTCCATTAAATAGGATTATTAAAACGTTTTGGAACATAAAGAACATCTTTAAGGTTGAGGAAGGGTAAAAGAGAAACATTACAACCACTAGTTTTTAGGATACGAGTCTCATTGGAAACAATAATGTGGTTGTCGAAAAGAGAAACATACAATGTTGAAAGAGATTAATGAAGGGTAATATGGCTTATCGCACTCAAGTCTAGAACCCAAGAGTCCTTACATAAAGTTTTAGAAACATTAAAAGAAGAACTGGAGTTCTTACCAATCATGGCTAGAGAGAAAGTATCAGAAGGTGGCTTATTAATAGACTCCATGAGAGATTTCAGACATTCAATTTCAACACGAAATGCATGTACCTCTGAAGTTAGAAGATTAACATTGCTTAGTGGAGTTGTCATGCTTAAGTAAATAATAGGGATTCCTTAACCTCCTCTTAATTAAAAGAGAACAATAATACCAAAAGTTTCGGTAGTGGTAGTGGTAACAATAGCAACAATTCTAACAATGGCAATGGAAGGAGCTCCGACAACAGTTCCAACAAAAGTCCAATGATAGTATAGCGACAACGACTTCAATGATGGCTTCGCCAATAGTTCTAACAAAGGTCTAGCGACAATTCTGGTGGACAAAAAACGAGGTGCAACAATGATGACAAAACCACAAGTTAGGTACACTTTAGACAATCTCTATATTTGAAAGAAATGGATGTACTTTATGTAACTCTTAAAAGAAACCGTAACTAATACACTAGAAAAAATATACAAAAACACGACTATCAATCTTGAAAGCTATGTTGCCAACTTGAAAGAATTAATATAAAAGAAAATAAATTTGTATTGAAATTGTTTATGTGGAAAGAATACACAAACTTGTATATATGGAGAACTCTAACCACTCTAATCTTAAAATAATAGTTACAAATTGAGCCGATTCTTTTAACAACTTTTAGCACATTTAATATTCTACCAACTACTTCTATAAATATATCTATAAATATATTTAATAATTAATTACCTAAACATGATGAAAGATTACATAGAGTCACATTTCTCGACGCTTAGTTTATAAATACCCACTCTATATACACCATGTGTTGTATGACGAAAAGGAGAGTAGACTTGATAACTACAACACCCACTGGCGACAAATTATTTATTATCTTTGTAATGAAAAGAAGGTATGTGAAATTTTCCATCTGTTGAGGAAAACGATAATTTCATAAATGTAAAATCTCTTTCGAAAATTGAATCACAATAAGAATTATCCAAGAGAAAACATCCTTCACATGAAAGGCCACGTATTAATATTTGCACTCAAAGCTATGGCAAACAAATGGAATTCTATTACAATATGAATTACAAGTTCCTTGGCATCAAGGAAGCCTGAAAGTTGTATGTGGATTGATTTGCCACAGGCTTACAGACAAACCAAATTCTTATCAACACAAATACGTATATAGAAAGAAACCACTCTTCATCAAGATACAGAAAATGATTAACTAAGAAATTGGAAGAGGAGCACCATTCCACTCTCCAAGGCATTCCAAAAGAGGATCAATGATTTTCCCTTGGCACATGGCAGTGAACACCTTGTCACACTCTTCACCGGGTGAGATAACCTTTTCACCAGTCAGCAACGATGTCCCTAACTCCTCTCTCACAAACTTGTACAACGGGTAAGACCTACATTCCTTGATCTTGTTGGGAATTGCACACTGGTCATTCTCATACGCAAGTCTTGCACCTTCCACTTCCTTAGGCAAGAGGGTCTTCAACTCCTCCTCAAAAGATGCAATCTTTTGGAAGATCGATGTGTTCAAGTTCTTCTCATTCTCTCCATTGGCCAATGCATACTCCACAAGCACTTGCCTCAGTTTCTGCATCAAAGGGTACGTGCCACTGCAGGGGTCGTCAATGTAGGCATACGTGTACTCTCTATCAACAACTTTCAACAAGTCTTTCTCACAAAATCTGGAAGGGTGAAGTTCTCCATTGACACCTGTGGTGAGAGTCCTCTTGGCAACTTGGCTCACCACATTCTTCACAGTGTTCTTCAAATTCTCCTCCAAATGCCTCAAGTCAATGGCCTGGCAAAGCGCAACGAGGAAAGTTGAAGACATCAGCTTCAGGATCTCAACAGCCTCGTTGGTTTTCCTAGACGAAATCAACCCCAAAGAGTTCACATCTTGGTTGTGTTGCTCCGCGCTTTGGACATGGCTGGTCACAGGGTTAGCCAAATACTGGAGTTCGGAGCAGTAAGAAGCCATGGCAATTTCAGCTCCCTTGAAACCGTAATCCAAGCTGGGGTTTCTGCTGGCAGTGAGATTCGAAGGCAATCCATTGTTGTAATAGTCATTGACAAGCTCAGAGAATTGAGCGAACATGAGTTTGCCAATGGAAGCAAGAGCCAAACGGGTGTTATCCATGGAGACTCCAATGGGAGTTCCTTGGAAGTTACCACCATGCAAGGCCTTGTTCCTTGACACATCAATCAAAGGGTTGTCGTTGACCGAGTTTATCTCCCTCTCAATGGACTTGGTAGAGAACCTGATCACTTCAATCTGAGGACCAAGCCATTGGGGTGAAGTTCTAAGGGCATAGCGATCTTGTTTGGGTTTCTGCAAAGGATCAACCTCGTGCATCTTCTTCGCAGCTTTGATGTAAGAGCTTCCATCCAAAATGTGTTCCATGATAGCTGCAGCTTCAATCTGGCCAGGGTGGTGCTTCAGCTTGTGAGTCAAATGATCAGTGAACTCGGGCTTTCCTTGCATCACTTCAGCAAACACTGCTGAGATAACTTCGGACAAGACAGCGAGAATGTTTGCTTCGAAGAGAACAATGGAGGCCAAGCCAGAGCCAACAGCTGTACCATTCACAAGGGCAAGCCCTTCCTTAGGTTGCAACTCAAAGAACTCGGAACCGATGTTGGCCAATTCAAAGGCTTCCTTAGCATTCAGAATCTCCCCAGAGGGACCCACAGCCTTGGAGTTTGGTCTGCCAGTTAACAAACCGGCAATGTACGACAAAGGTACGAGATCACCAGATGCTGTTATTGTTCCCCTGAGTGGCAAACATGGAGTAACGTTGTTGTTCAACAGCTTGGTGATGGCCTCCAAAATTTCAAATCTGATTCCGGAGTAACCTTGGAGAAGAGTGTTCACTCTCACAAGCATGGCTGCTCTGGTTGCAGTGTGGGGTAGGGTGCAATTTGACTCTGTACCGTTTCCAAATATCCCAGCATTCAAAAACCTGAAAGAACAATAAATTTTTTAAAAAGGATTAAGAATTATGAACCTTTTATAATTAGCTAAGTAATAAATAATATGATGCAGTTGGGTGGGGAATTAGGTGAAGGCATCAACGTACAAAACCAAGAAAATAAATTCATGAACACTTCTTTCGGAATAGACACCATGATAAGTATAGGAAAAAAAAAAGAAAAATAAATAATTGACATGACTAGGTAGCTGATGTCATAAAAAATAAAATAAAAAGTTGAACTTTTAATTTGGTGTAATAAATTTGCACAAAAAAAAAAAATAGAAAATTGAGGTAAGGAGTCAAAGATGGGGTGTTTGGACTTGGAAAGGTAGGAAGGCTAGGCAGTCTCACCAACCTCGCGTCACGTGCAAATAAACAACTGGCGTGATGTTTTCCTTTAATGAGTGAACTCGCCACTCGGCCGTTTCAACTCAACAGGACCTCGAGTTCAGATCCAGGTACTATTTGGACTCGTACAAATCTCCTTCGGGCCAGCTCGTGTCATGTCTTTTTATCTCTTTCTAGGCCCTCGTGTCGTGTCATTTTATCGGAAGGAAAATATTCAGCTCGTGTCAAGTTTTTCTCATGAAAATGATTTTTTAACGAATAATTATTGGAAGAAAAATAATTTTTTAATAATTAAATTTTCAAAATATTTTTATAATCTAAAATGATATTTTTTAAGTGGTCTTTTATCATCTATGATAACTTCTAATTCTAAGTGATCTTTTAAATGATTTTTTTTTATATATTTCAATATATCATTTCACTCATACTCATACTTTCCTCGTACTCAAATTGTAAAAAAAAAATGGTCAATTTGGATTCACACAAATCTCTTTCGAGGCCAGCTCGTATTCTTTTTATTGTTCTCCACTTAAAAGGGTTAAAACCACGTTTATTATTTATTATTTGTTCACCGCAAAATAGCTCGATGTTATTATTATGATAATAAATGAGCATATATTAATTATTATAATAATTTTTACATCAATCGTTAGTCCAAAGAGTTTCTATTTTTATATAAAAACAAAATTGTTCCAGTAATGGTCAATTTGCCATTGTTTAAACACCAGTTAAAGTATTTTTACCTGAAACCTCTCTAAACTAAAAGTAAAATACTGAGCCAACATAATACCAAATCTCATAAAACGCTTTTAAAAAATGTTATCGTATTAGAAGAAAAAAAAATATACAACTATAACTAAAAGTAAAAGTATAGCATATTAAACTAATTTTTTTTAGTATAAGACACCAACTCGCTCTAGTAAAAAGAAAATATTACGAAATATTTGTGAGGTAGGTGAGCCAACTTATCGACATCTTTTCTCAACCATGAGAAATGAATAACAAAAATTATGTTCGTCTAAATTCGTTAATTAGGTGGTGGTGAATGTTTTAGGTAACCGAGCAACAATAATTTACTTAAGAGAAATGAAAGCAGTAATAAAATAAAAAAAAAATAAAAGACACAAAAAAAAAATAAAAGACACATGGGTAGGTGCATGGGTAATATAAAACTAGTACGGACAACAAAAACAGAAGATAAACAAGATTTAATAATATATAAAGGGATAAAGAAACATAAAATAATATATGATGGGATAAAGGAAGAGTAATGGAAGAGTAATTTAAAACGTAAACATGAAGTAGATCGTCCATCAATAATTATTTCTCATAATGAAAGAGGAAAGGAAAATAGAAAACAAACAGAGAAAACTAAAAAAATAAAAATAAAAATACTACTAGCCTAATTCATTAAAAGTCAACTAATTGTGTGGATTCAAATTTTTCCATACATTTCTTATTTTCCAAACACGCCAGCAAAAGTGTTAAAAAAAAAATCTTGTTCAGCAATGAATTTATGAAAAACAATTTGTTTTTTTTTTTTTTCATTTTATGATAATTCATCATGCAACTTTTCTTCACGATGCTGCACCACAGTTACAAGTTCGACAGAAACAAAAAAGAAAGAGATGTTACTTGTGAAATACGTTTTAAGATCAATATAGTAAAACCGCAAGAAGAAAAAAAGAAGGAGAAACATCTAATTTGTAATACAGGAGTTGCTGTGTTTATGCATGACATGTTGAAAGATGCGGTGATTCACGAGGTGCAACAACAGAAGTTGCAGATGAGCATGTGTAACGTAATAATGCATACTCAGAGAGAAGAGAGAGAGAGAGAGAGATTTTATTGAAAAAGTGATAATAATGACCTGATAAGCTCCTTCTGCAAGGCGCCACCTTGTTTGGTACGGCGGTGGGAGGTGGCACCGAAGCCGGTGGTGACACCGTAACTGTCGGTGCCCTTGTCCATGCTGTCCATGACCCAGTCACTGCTGGCCTTGACGCCGGCCCTGGCGGCCTCCGCCAGCTCGACCTTGAGACCCTGATCGTGCGCCGCAATGGCCGCGACCTGAGCGACGGTGAGCGTCTCGCCGCCGAGGCGCACGGCGGGCTTGCGGTAGTCGGCGACCATGCGCTTGACCTCGTCGAGATGGGTTCCCGAGAGCGCGTGGGCCGCGGCGGCCCAGTTGAGCGGGTCCCCCGCGGCATTGGCGGCAGTGACGCAAAAAGCGTCCTTACCATTGGGGATTGTTGCGTCCATTTGAGTTAGTGGCGCGTTTGGGTAGGTGAGTGGGGGAAGCGGGTTTAAATAAAGGAATGAGGAGACGGAGAGAGGAGAAGGAGTTCCTGAGCGTAGTAATGTGGTGAATGATTAGTTTGGTTCGTGAGTGGGGTTATATATAACGGAGAGTGTTAAGGCCGTAGCGAATCTGGAGCGTTGGTGTCTGGTAGGTGGGTATAAAGGGTGGTAACGATGCACAAGGGGTAGTGAAGGGGGTTGGTGGAGAAATAATGACAAGCGTTGGATTACCAGACCAAATCAGCGGCTCTCCTTCCGCGACGTGGCAATTTCTTTCCCCTTCTCTGGGTGCGATGTCACCCTTGTGGACTAGAACCCACTTAGCCACTTCCCTACCAACACAGGACGTGGAATACAACACAAACATAAATTATATCCTAACTCTTTTTTTCTTTTTTCCAATTTTTTATTACAAATTTTAAAAATTTGTTTTTTTCTAACCACTTAAACAAAGCTTTTATTATACATACAGAGGTGTTAATTAAGCATGAGTTGGATTGGAAAAAGATAGGAATGAAGAAAAGAAAAACAATTGTGATGTTGTTATAATAATAATAATTCGAAATAAGAATGGAGCATGAAAAGGACGTGGCCATGGCAGAGTACAGAGGGAGGTAAAGAAATTAAGATGCAGCAAGTATTTATGGCAGGTGATACTATTTCGAAAAATAGGATAAAGATTAACTAGTGTTTCGTTTCGGTTAGTTGTAGATCAATGTTCAACTAAATAACTGGGACTGTCTATATTGAAGTAATTAATTTACAGAGCTAGGTCTTGTTCTTGTTACTACTATGTTGCCTTAAAAAAAATGGTAAACATGAATAAAAACAAAAAAAGAAATGAATATTTGGTTGGATTTTTAAAATTAGATAGTATCCTTAAAAGATGTTGTGAAGTCAAGTAGAACATTTTTGTGCGGCCCTCATTCCTGGGATCAGAAGGGAATGGTTTGGATCATGAACATGGTCTCACGTGCCAAAACAAAGAAACAGAAAAACACGTAAAATAATAAAAGAATTTTGTTCTTCCACATGCAGTTAATTATTGGATCAGTAACTACAGTATTTGCAAATTTACTGGTGCTTTTGGAACACTTGATCAATGTTCAATAATTATGAGTTTCGACACTGGGTTCCACGCGTTCCAACCCTTTCCTTTGTCTATCGTGGTCAGTGACCATCACATACAATAAACGTTTTACATTTTACGATAAACGTTTTAAATTTTAAGTTTAAATTCTTTTGGGTCTTATTTCTGTTTGTTAAATTTATTTTTTATTTTTGTTTTGTGTAAAATTAGGTCTATTTTTTTTTCTAATTTTTGTCAATTTAATTATTTTTTCTAACCGTGTTTAAATAATTGACGTCAATAAGCAGTGTATGTCACGTGTTAGTCATATATATATATTTTAAATTAAATTTTAAATTATTATCTACGTGTAAAGTCAATATCGTATCACGTTTCAATGTTATGTTAGTACATGTCACTTTATGGTCATGTCCTTTTGTTTAATTTAGTCAATATTTTTGTTCACTTCATTGACTATTATTTTTGTTTAATTTAGTCGCAATTTTGGTTAAAATGAAACAACTTTATTCATTTGAAATTGAGATTAAATTAGAGACCAATTATAATTTTTTATTTATAATAGTGACTATTTTAGTACTAATAATTTTTTATTTAATAATTTGGTATCTAAATTTATCATTATAATGAATAACACCTTTTGGTCACTATAATTAATTATTAACGAAATATTTTTTTTTAATGAATCAAAGCCAAATAATACAAATTTCATTATATGCTATGAATTTTAATCGAGTTGGACTAAATTTAAATAAATGAATTAGTCAGATTTTTTGGTGAGATAATAACGATATAAATTTGTCCCTTGCTCATTTGGATTGGACATTCATTATCGTGTTTTATATTTTTATTCAATATTGTTTAATAATATCTATATTTTGAAAACAGAATTTGTAAAATAAATAATTCCACTTATACGACTACAAATGGCTATTATAAGTTGCCCTAAACAATTTTTTTTATTTATTTTTAGTGAAGATGAGAAAGTATAAGCAAAATTATAATTAGTAATATCTTTTATTGGATATCTCAACAGATATAATTATAAAATTAATTCTCAAATAATTAGATAAAATATGAATTTGAATAATTTTGCATTTTAAATTCAAGGTTCATTCTTACCTTGATTAACTAGCTATTGTTAAGTAGTAAATAGATTATTATGTATACAAATATATATATATGTATGTATATTATTTTGTTAACAAAAAGCATAATTAAGTAAAGGGTCATGCAAGTGTTCTAAGAGTACTTGTTAAGAATAATTAATATGCATTAAATTTTACAAAAGTTTATAGTTAATTGTTATATTAAATGAATTTTGATTTAATAATCATTAATGGAGTTTTACTTTATTTAGAGAACAAAAATGTCCATAAATATTACATAACTATATTTAATATTTTATTTAATATACACAAATAAAAAGTTAAAAAATAATAAAATAAATATTTTTTAATATTGTTAAAAATTAAAATATAATTAAACATAAAAAATTTTAAATTAACATAAAAAAAAAACAGAAAATAATGTTAAACATTTAAAACATCTAAAAAATTAAATAATGTGAGACTTTATTAAGTGGAAAGATATTCCTTAAAAATTCCAAAAGTTATTTTTTTCTTTATAAAGTTTGTTATACGAATTTATATTATTTTAATTAATAAAATTAATTATCTTAATTGAATGTAAAAATATGGAATCAAATTGTTCGGCATTAGTTTAGTTAGCATTCTCCAAATAAATATTGTTTAAAAGTAATTACAACCATTTAAGTAAATGTTGTTGATATTCTTTTCAATCCTAGGTTTTAGTAAATCATAATGGTATTTAAGAAATTGTGATGAATGTGAAGAAACCCTAATTAATATTCTCATGGTGCAATGATGTTAAATTAGTAGAATTATATGTGTTAGCATCTAGTTGTTAAGCACTAAATAAGAATGAGCTAGTTGGTTGGTTAATGATTAATAATGGTATGATAACCTTATACCAACAACATATGCTAAATCTTATTTATATTTGTTGATGCTGATTTTCATACTTGTACTTCACATTGAATATGACCCCTTTTCTTGAGCAACTATGATTATTTTTTAGGTTTTTATCTTACATTCATGTTCTATATAAATAGAAGGAAAGCATATATATTAGAAAAAAAAGAACATAAATGTGTTGATTATAAAATATATATTAGTTTGTAGTTCACCGATCAAACATGTAAAATAGAACAGGTCCAACCATAAAGATTTATGTTTATTAAATTAAATAGGTAAAAGAAAATGGAGTAGAGAAAAAAAGAATATAATGGTTACATTATGTTTCATTAGATATTTTTTTGCATGTCATATTGTTTATCCTAGTAAAATAAAGATGAAATATAAAATCCGATTTAAATTTTCTTTTTATTTTATTTCAATTAAAAAAGTATAATTTCTATAATACAAATTTAAAAATATTATGATATGTTAATTATGGCTAAACTATTTTAAAAAACAATGTAATAGTATTTTTATAATTGACTACGCACATATTATATGTCCACGTTACAATATTATTGTTACAAGTTATATAATACGTAAACACGTACATTTATTTAAGAGGAAATAAATAGAATATTAAATTCATCAAAGTTTTATGATTTTCATGTGACATTATTGTAGTTAAAATAAAAAATAAAAGTGTGGTGGACTTAGAAGTAAACATGAATAGCCACCCCGTTTGAATACTACTCGTTGACTGAGTCATGAAGAACGACGGAGCGATGAAAACGAAGAAGAACGCACAAAATAACTCAACTTTTATATTATGTGACGGCTTTAACTATTAATTGTTAAATAAACAAACAAATAAATGGGATTTATACTTTATCTGTATCATTCATTCTATTAAAAAAAATGAAATTTTCTGTAACTATTTCTAATGTCATTTTAGTTACATATTTTTCATTAAATTAAAATAATTTATTATTTAATAAAATGTACAATATCTTTGAAAATTTTATTATCATTTAATTTAAAAATAATTTTATACCTCCTCAACTTTTATTCCAATAAAATTTATTTGTATTTGACCATTTAAATTTACATTTTTTTCTTTTCACGTATTCAAATGCAGACTTAAAACTTGAAATGACATTATGAAATAATTACAACTTTTCTATCACTATTACCTTCTTTACAAAATGTTATCACTTCACATATTCAAAATACTTCGTTATTAGAACGAAAATCACATATTTATATATTTCTTTGTTTAGTGTAACTTTATTTTATTTCTAAACTAATGTGATCATCCATACATTCATATTATATATATATATATATATATATATATATATATATATATATATATAATATAATATTATATATTTTTATATTATATTATGTTATCGTAAATGTGTGTTTACATTTTATTAATTAAAAAAAAATTTAAAAAAAATAAAAAATATATAACTAACATTTAAAATAATTATTAAATATAAAATTTTAAAAATAAAATATGTACACAAATTTTCATTTTTAAAATAATAATTAAAGATAATTTTTTTTTTTAAAATAACAGTTTAGAATAAATTATTTATAAAATAATTAATTTTAAAAATAATAATCTGAAATATTGAAATATGAATACTAACTTTTTATTTATTGTTATATATATATATATATATATTATTTAATTTAATTTTCTTTTTAAATACATTCTAAAATTCGTGATCAGATATTTGTGAGTAATTTTACACTGGATGACATAATAAACTTCATGAACATAGTTAGCATCATATTAAAAAATGAATTTAAACTTAACTCTTAAAATCAATTTATAATTTACATACTGTAATTCGATTTTACATATAATTGATACAAGATCTCTACCATGAGAAATTCATAAATAACATATATTTTTAATTAATATGTACTTATACATTAAATTATCGTTTATACAATATTAAATTGTATATTAAGTTAAATAACATGTAAAAACCAGACAATGTTCTTAAAATTAAAATTTCAAGAATTAAATATAGTTCATTAAATGTGTAATTTGAATACTGAATTCATATTTTTATAATTGTAAAGAATAATATTGTATACATGTGTGCATTGTACACAAATAGCAATACTTTATTGTGAATATAATGATTGGGTATCCTTAAGACGCCTTTTATATATGTTTTATGTATGAATCATTAATAAGGATGGATTCAGATCTGATTCTTCTAATGAATCCATCAAATCAAATCGAGAGAAAAGTACAAATTAGTTTGAATTATTGTTTTGGATTTTTAAATTATTAATAGCAATGGCTCAAGTTGATTTGAGCACTCAGATTGATTTGAATAGCATCAGGCTCATATTATTTCAGAAAAAAAATACATCATATAATTCTATGGTTTTATATTCTATAATTTTATAATTTTTATGTGATGCAATTCTATAATTATACTAATTATGCTTTTATTTATCTTTATATTTTTATTGTGTTTTAATAATATTTTTAGAGAATGCAAATATGATTGAGTTGTTATTTTTTTATAATTTAATGAATCCATCGTCAGATCAAAATATTTCTTAAACCCGTATCAGCTTAAGACAGACCTTACTATAGTTAACAATTTAATATTATTTTATTTGCCAGATAAAACAAATGTCATTCCACAAAATATCATGAACGATATACTATACAATTATTAAGTAAAATAACATATTTTCTTCCACTTTCGCCACTAAATGTCATATATAAATTTATTTGGATAAACTTTTTTGTAAATATTTAGAAAAGAAAAATAACTTACGTATAAATTTAAAATATAAAAAATAAAAAATTATGAAATAAACTTTCACAAATTAGTTTATACATAAACTAATTTTAATTTATAAAAAAATAGTTAAGTTTTTAAAGTTTATAAAAAATCATTTCCAAATAAAATAAACTTTGTAATTTTGGCTTTTGCAGTCATTTCCATTTCAAGGCTAATTGAAAAAAAAAAATCACAGTCTATCGCCCTCTATACATTTGTGAAAAAAAAATGATATTTTAACAATTAAATTTTGACAATTTTCTCTTATAATTTGAGATGACATCTTCTAAAAGATTTGGAATATAGAGAAATGAGAAAATGAAAAAAAAGGGACGTCACTCAAATTATAAAAAAAAATTGTCAAAATTTAGTTGTTAAAAAACCATTTTTTTATAAAACTATAAAAAACATGCTTCTTATGACATAAATAATACAAAAGGGTTTGCTTTTCAATTAGGGTTTACACTTTGTGAAGTTAAGAAAACTTATCTATATCCCTATCACACTTTTTTATCAATATAATGTTCAAAAGTTAGCAAGAAATGATAACATCTTTTTGCAAAATAGGTGCAAGTTTTTCCAATCAAGTCTTTCAAATTGCCTTCTTCATATTTCTTCACACACATTAGATTCCTTTACATTCTTATTCAATTAGTGAACTTGCTCTTGTTCTTTCCTTTTTTTTTTTAAAAAAGAAATTAATACTAAAAATAACATAAGATAAAAACACATAAAATTAATAAATCAACACATCAACGAAAGTAAGATAATAAACAAACGTTTAAATAAATATAACATCTCAATTTTAACTGCTTAAAAACTAGTAAAACATGATATTTCATTATAGTATTCAAAACAAATAATCCATTGTATAAAATATATTAATCCAGTCTTACAAAAGATAGGACTATAAAACTATAATATTTATACAAACCAAATACAGAAACCAATTCTAACTCTATACACAGACTAACAACTTACAACAACTCCCATTGAAACCTTCCACCAACCTAATAGATGACTCCTTATCCTCTAGAGGTGCCTCTAAACCTGCAACCATATATGCTCTCGCAAAAAAGGTGATCATCACAAAAGAAAGACAAACAACATAAGACAAGACAAAAACACAAAAGAAGGGTAAGCTAATGCGCATAAGAGTTTTAATCATTAAATAATACAATCACTTAAATCATACATAACTAGTCATCCTATGTCATACAATGACCTAAAAGTATAATTCAATTATCCGGATACATGCATTGATATTAGATCCAATCAAGTTGTGCACTTGTAGTGGCATCTCATGTTCTGTAGAGTGATAGGTAAATAGTTATACTCTACCATATTAAGGTTAGTCCATTAACACATTTGGTCAAGGTAAAACCCCTAAGCTAGAACCTCTTGCTCCTCTCACAACATACCACATTCCTTTCTACTTAAGAATTTGAATAGTTATTAGAGTGTCATGATAACTTCAAAGACGATCCCCACATCAATGCATACACTACTACAATTCATCACCAATTCTCCTTGAATTAGTATCGATACATCTCAATCTCATATCATATATCAATTATTCATAAAAAAATTACAAAACTCCCAAATTAAATCAATCAACACCCAATTAGGTGCTGATCCACTCGCTCAACAAACACGTCTTCTTGTTGGGTTAAAAGTACATTTTCGACCAATGATAGATTGTTCGCCCAACGAGTGTATCACGAGGGCTTTAGAGGAAAGTATTTCAAATAAGTCGCCCAATGAGTAAATTCTCATCCAACGACCTCAAAGTAAGTGAGTCTCTAACTTTAAATTCGCCCAACGAGTAATCCCTCGCCTAGTGACTTAAAAGTCCGTGAACCCCTAACTTGAAACTCGCCCAACGGGTCTACATTATTTTACAAAACATGATTTTTGTATAATTCTGCATTCTCGAATCATTTCTAAATATCTCCAAAAACCTTCACAGATTCCAAGAACATACCAAACTAGAGTTTATCACAATTATCAATGTCCATTAATCTCAAATACATTACTAAAACATCAAACATGCTTAAATAAACAAATTAAAACTTCAATTCCATAACTTTCACTAATCACCTATCATTCCACAATCTTCATACAATCACAAACAAGTCATGTTACAAACATACAATTACAATTCCAACATGCTTGTAACTTAAAATAATGCTATTAGTTTCCCTTAATTGTTATCCTATTTAAACAAATCTATAAACGCCAAATATTTCTAACTCCACAAGATGCTCTATCTACACATAGAAACATCACAAGAACGATAAGGACATACCATTATGATCATTGATCAACAAAGACTCATACTGATGATTAAAAAGACGAATGCAAGCAAAAAAGAGCTCACGTGCAACAATAAACAAAAATAGACCAAAAAGAGGGTGGAAACTCAACTTACGCGAACGAAGAAACTGATCAATCCAAATTGAAGAGTTCACCGATAGGGTCAATCCTATGGTCTCGATTCTGCAATCAAACGACCAAAAAGACAAAACTCTTAGAGAGAAGTTATAGAACTTTAGAAAAGTAGTTTCTAGATAGATAATGTGTTTTAAAATAACGAAACTCTTTTATAATAATTCTATCTATACTAAAACCTTTTAATATTAAAATAATCGAATCTCACTATTTTTAAACCTTCTATCACCTTTAAAATACCATTTTTCCAAGATTTTACAATAAGCATCTAGACAAATATAATAAAATATAATATTCACTTTAACTCTCTTAAAATAGTTTTGTATAATTTATTGTCAATATTTCAATAATTAAGATATTAAAGGAAAAAACCATGATTGGTATATAAATAATATATAAAAAAAAATATTTGCTAGAGATTAATATAACTTGGTCTTTAATAATTGAAATAAAATATGATCAGTCAAATTCTGAAGTATGTATCATCTTATCTTTTATTATTTGTTGATATTAATACTAATATTAATATTTTATCGTAAAATATAAGTTTAAATACATATAAATGTACTTTGGAAATCCACTCTATTTCTGTTTTAATTGAAACATAATTTTAAAAGAAGAACTAATAATTATAAGGCTGAATTTAACTTTTTTAATTATTAATACCTCCTTTGACATCCCATTTAATAAAAAATTTCTAATAAGTAAGACATCACATATTATAATAAAATAGAACAACCAGGAAGAAAGTATATAAGAATCAGCCATTACAGTTATTCAAAATATAATGAAATAGAAGTATCTTGGGCATAACACAATGTCATTAACACACCTTAAAACATAAAATAGTTGTGCAAAAGATTGCTCATCAGAGTAAGGAATTACATAAGACAAGTTTTTCAAAATATATTTGAAAGAGCAATGACTAATAAGCCTAGTCTAAACGACAACATCTCTACCATCTTGATGATCACTACGGGTCTCCACATCTGCTCACACCAACATTGGTGATCATTACAAAAAAGAAAACACAACAAGGAACCAAACACAGAAAGAAGGAAGGGTAAGCTAGTGAAAATAATTTAACAGATAAATAAACAGACTATGAGCACAAACAACATGTGATAGTAAACAATAAAAGACCCTCTAACTCGATTATACAGATACATGTAATGAAATCAGATTCATTAGAAATTTGCACTTGTGGTGACATCTACTACTCTGCAAAGCCATTTCCAATTGGTTTTACCCTACCACATACAAGGTTAGCCCATAATCGTCTAAGACCATTATCCTGCCAGAGACTAGGACCTCCTGATACTCTCACCACATGAACCAGTCTACTCTGTGTGAGTCTAACTGATCCATTAAAGTGTCAGGACAGGATGTAACCTTACTTGAATCCATAAATCATTACATACACTATTTTATCATCAAAGGAATTTCTCCATGAAATTCTCACATACTCAACATTTATTTTAGAATAATATCATCCCATATTAAACACATCAATTACAATTCAAAATATCCCATAATACATGCATCATTACATACTTCATGCTTTCTCAAGGAATACAACCAACCACAGATTCAACAAGAGAGTTATAAACAAGTCTACAACATTCTCACTTAGGCTAGAAAGTCTCTCTCAAGCGATATGGTATTCTTGCTCAAGCTAGAACCTTCTCGCCTAAGTTAGAACCTTCTCGCCGTTGCGAGAACTAAAATAGAAAGCACAATGCACCTTTACAAGTTCTCACTTAAGGTAGGCTTTCTCGCTTAAGCGAGACTACTCTTGCTTGAGCAACAACTGGCACACCAACACAAGGAAGTTTTATGCTATTCTCGCTTGGGCTAGAGGTTCCTCACCTGGGCGAGAATAGAAGACTCTCACCAGTTCGTGCATGCACAACTAGAAATCCCAACCAAACAACATACAATTCATTTCCACACAATCACAAACATCAAACCAACACTTTAAACACGATTCATGACCAAAAACATGCAATACACTTAAAAAACTTTAAAACCCTAGCTTTTCTCACCTCGAAACTGATATAAATCACGATGGGAAGAAGGCCCTAGGTGGAAGGAACACCACAACCCCACAACAACCTAAAGAGCTGAAAAACAAGAACATAGGTAGACGAAAATAAGGCTCTAAGGAAGACCCCAAGACATAACCACACTATATGAATGGAAAAGAAGAAAAGATGGAAGTTTGGAGTTCAACTTACACAAAAAAATGAGATGTCAGCTTAGCTCTCTAGGGGACTCCGCAATGACTCTAACTCAACTTTTATTTCAAGAAAAAGGAAAAGAGTAAGAAAGGGAGAAGAATAGTGGATTGGAAGAGTGGAGACAGTTGAGAGAAGAATATAGTAGAAACTAAAAGGGTTTCTGAAAAAAAAAAAAAGTGGGTTGACTTTACCCTTTTTATTCAACTGATTACCACTAAAATAATAGAAAAAGAAAATGGATTTTACACCTCCAATATATATTTGAGTTATACATAATCGTGAGTATATTTATAAATTTTATTTTTTAATAAGTGAACACAAAATTATAGATGAATATATATATATATATATATATATATATATATATATATATAACTCAATTATATTATTTTAAAAAAAAAAAAAATATTAAAAATATTGACTTGTAAATTTGATAGGACATGACAGTTATTATACTAATTTTCATATTGAAAAGTTTGTTAATTTTGATTAAAAGATGATTTAGAGTCAAGTTTTGGTCTAACTACGAGTGCTCCATACAATAATTCACAGTGATTAAGTCAAAAATTGAAAATGACTAATGAGCAATCACATACAAGTGGAAAAGCAATTTGCACATGGAAAAAAAAAGTGCCAGCATGTAATAAACGTTTTTTAGTCAAGTCTTAGGCTTATATTCTTTTCACACTTTTATTTAGCATACTACTAAACTAGAATACTGAACCATGCTTTCCTTGCTCTGCATGCTCAGATAAACCCTAAATATTTAAAACACAGAACATAACGGTTGCATAATGCAAACAGATAGAAACTACAGATTGAAAAACTTTGTTACACAATTTTATATGATTATCTAATGTAAATAAGTATACAATAAAGTTATTTACATGTTAAAACTTTCATCATCATACGTTATAAAGTGAAGATTTATATATATATATATATATATATATATATATATATATATATATATATATATATATATATATATATATATATATAATTACTTGCAGGTGGAAGTAAATATAGAAAATTATTCATTTAGAATAAGTATTACATATATTTTTAGTGTACGAGTGAGAATAAATTACAATACTAAATACACTTAAATTAATTAATAAATATAAAATGTAAATATATATGAGTATTAATATTAAGAATGAGTTAAAGTTAATTTTTCTATTGTAAGTTATTATATATATATATATATATTATCTCTTACTTATTTATATGATTTTTTTTTATATTTGTGTAGCCAAATAGAAATACTATTTTTTGAGTGAAAATGTTTCAATGGAATGCAAGATTAATAAAAATAATATATCGGATTAATTATAAAATTTTCTTGAAAACGTTTTCGTATAAATACAGAAACGTGAAGATAAAGAGATCAACATTTTAACGTTATTCGTTTCATTACTTAACAATAAGTTTTTTATCATTTTATAATAAATAAGTTTACACTGATATTGTTTTAAAATTATAAACACTAAGATACGCTATAACTAAAATTGTGAATTAATCTATGCATGAGATAATGAGCAACAGTTTCTCTTCCATAATTTTTTTTTTAATTTACGCATAAATTAATTTTGACTAAAATAAAAGTTTTTGTTAGTTTTAATTGTATTTTTTAAAATTTGTCCAAATATAAAAGAGTGAATGTATCTGAGAATGATTTGGTACTAAAATTTGAATCCAGGTTGTGCAACACGTTGTTTGTCCAAAAGAAAATGTTCATAAGGATCTTCTATAGTGTGTGACTTTTGCATATATGAGTTTGTCTTTGACCTAGAAGTTCAAAATTGGCCAAAGACTTGAGTCAATTCTGATTTCTGAGCTTTGAAAATGAGCATAGTTTATATATAATAATTGAGTTGTGTGTGCAGATGAGTAGGTGTACAAATCTTATCCATTTTGAGAAACAAGTGCGCTATACTTTGTTGACCATCGGTATAAAGATTAAAAAATTTAACAAAAATAATTAAGTGCTTGTTTGGAGAAATAGAAAGATATGTAATAAATACGATCAATGATAAGAAAAAGAGAGGGGGAATATTGATTAGATATTTAGAAAATGAAAAATTCTTTAGATTGGTGAAAAAACCTAATATATTATTTTATGCTACTTTTATATAAATGTGATGCTTTCTTGTAGCATCCTTATAGAGGAGATTAATGCTTGAAAAGTTAATTAAATCTTTAGAGTTCGGTTATTACATGTATAGTTACCAACAACAATATATATATATATATATATATATATATATATATATATATATATATATATTTAATAATTAACAAGGAGATATAGTGTATTATTCGTAGTCATAGTATGTCGGTAATAACAAAATATTGTCGATAAATATGATTTATTAATGGACAAAAATCCATCAATAAATTTTATTATACATACATTCGTCCATAATTACAAACGGACATAAATATGTCGGTAAATATTTATTGATAAAAAATGTAGGTTATCTCTATCGCTAAAATGTGCGATTGAGTCTTCTTTTTCCTCCTCCTTTTCCTTTTCTTTTTCCTTATTCCATCAATTTTTTCTCCTTGCTATAGGTCAATCGCCACCCAAAGTCTGTACCTCAGGTCATTTTCATTTTTTGGGGTCTCATCCTCCTTTTTTCCTTTTCTTCTTCCACCACATCTTCGTCCTTCACCTCCTTCTTTAACTTTGTCCACCACCATCACCGACATCCCCCATCTACACCTCATCGGCAACAGCACTGCACGTTACCAACATCCTCCTTTTACACGTCACCCCTAGGCCACCACCATCACTACCCAATCATCTTTTCTCGACGTTTGTCACTTATGAGCCTTAGTGTCACTAGCGTGCATAATAGGAAAGCCTTTGTTTCATCCCCTAGCCACCACCACCTCTTTTTGTTCTTCCTCTTGTTAACTTCTTCTTTTCTTCTTCTTATCCAACTCCCCATAATACAAAAAAAAAATCATCAAATTGGGTGGGAAATTTGCCGGCCAAAGTGCCGACGACTTTACTAACAGATTTATCTGTCGATAATTGTGACAATAAGTTACCGATGAAAATATCTATCAAAATTAATTATTGTAATTTACTGATGGATCTTTTCAATGTATTTTACAGTTGAATTTCCAATTGACTGAAATATCCATTGGTAATTTAAAATGTAAATAAGAGTTTACCAACAGATATATAATCGTAAACAATACTCTCTTGATACTTAATGAAATTCTTGTACTAACTAAATTTTCAATTAAATAGAAATACAACTTACTAAAATTAAATTATATATTATAATCATATAGTTTTTTCATAGCATAACATAAGGAGGAAGGTTAACGGTAAGGGTAGTTTCAAGTAGTAATATTGACATGAAGGATTGAATGAATTTATAAAGAGATTGATCTCTTAATATATTAGTCCAAATAATGATATATTTGGGTCTAAGCTATATAAGTTGGTCAAATGGAAATAATTTATATTGCATATAAAAAAATTTCAAAAATGACCTTCTTAGACCCATCTAAGGTAAGTAAAATTGTTCATATTTCCGAAAGCCCACAAAAAGTTTTACCTTAATTCGAGAGATCAAATGACTCATCAAAGAAAGATGTCTGAATCACTAAGAAGAAAACAAAAAAGATAAGGTTGTCCCAAATGAAGGACCTAAACAACGTAGAAATGATGGTGATCAGGAGACCCCATTCAAGGTGATTTTAACATAATTACAGAGGGATTTGTAAGTATTAGATTAATAACAAGTGAAAGCAAAACCCAAACCAAATCTTCCCTAAATAAAAAACATGTGTAAAAATAAGATGCACAAAATAGTGAAGGGAGAAACCAATATACACAAAAACTTTTTAATGTGGAAAAACTTCAAGATGAAGGAAAAACTCATGGGACCTAGTCCAGTAAAATATTCCACTAATAATAGCTAATGAGTACATCACAAGTTCTCTTGCGGCTTCCAAGGAACAATGGAAAAAATATTCTTTTTACCAACACGGTAGATAAAAACACAAGAAAACTCCAATGGGTACTTAACGAAACAATAGAGGAAATCCTAGTATATGAGATATGGAAAAAAAATTTTCTCCAAGTTAGCTTTTCTACACAAACTTGCATAAGATACACTGGTTATTCTCTTCTTCTTCTTCACTCCTTGGTAGCTTCTTTTCTTTTCTCACTAGAGGCTCTCAAGTAGAGAATGAATGATCATTGTTGAATATCATGGCTTTTGAATTTATCAAAGAATGAAGGAACAAGAAGACAAACTTTGGTTGGCATTCAAAACAATTTAATGCAGTAGTTAGTGTACTAGCAATGGGAAAAAATTACACTGCAAATAAATACTTTGACTCCCTTTTATTTTTATTTTTCTTTGATTAAGTCTGCGTGGGCCCAATGAATTAGTGATCTCCCCCTCATCAATTAGTTAGGGCCATAGTCAACCAAATTGGCTTCCTCACAGATTATAAATTTTCATGTAGTGAAGATCTTTGTCATCACATCTAACCCATTCTCGTTAGTATGAATTTTCTCTAATGATAATTGTTTCATCTCTAATGTGCCCTTTATCTAATGATACCAAACTTTAATATGCTTTGACCTTGAATGAAAGGTTGAGTTCTTGTTGATATGGATTGCACTTTGATTATCACAATACAAAATATATTTTTCTTATGATAATCTCAATTTTTGAAGGAATTTTTCAATCCACAAGAGCTCCTTAGAAGCTTCTATAACCACAATGCATTCCGCCTCTACAAAAGATGGAACAACACATTTTTGTAGTCTGGATTGCCATGACACTGCTTCCCCTACAAAAGTCATCACATAACTAGAAGTAGACTTCTTAGAATCCATAACCATGTATGCATTTGTGTAACCATTCAACATACGCTTACCACTCTAAAGCATAAACAAACTTTGGAAGTACCTTTCAGATACATACTTCACAACTTGCCAATGCTCTTTTCCAGGATTAACGGGAAAATGAATCACAACACCAACAATATGAGCATTATTTGGCCTTGTACACACCATATCATATATTGAACTACCAACTATAGATGAATATGGAATCTTCTGCATTTCTTCTTTCTTTTTGTCACTTTTAGGACATTGTTTTAAGCTCAACTTGAAATAATTTGCAAGTGGAGTGCTAACATGCTTAGAACTATTCACATTAAATCTCTCTAATACTTCTCATGCCATGTACATGTTTTTTAGGACCTAAATCCTTCATTGCAAAGGACTTGCTCAACTATCTTTTAAGACTTTGAATCTCATTCTTGTTAAGACCAACAATCAACATGTCATCAACATAAAGCAAGAGAATAATAATTTTTCTATTAGAAAACTTCTTTCCATCATAATAAGTTTTGTCACACCTTTGGTTTATCATGAAGGAATCAAATTTTATATACCATTGTCTTGGAGCTTGTTTGAGCCTATACAAGCTCATTCTTAATCTATAGATAAGACTCTCTTTACCTTTGATTACAAAATGATGAAGGATTGACCCCAACCAAGGATGAAGGCACATGCTTAAGAAGACTAAGCATGTTTAGAAAGGAAGTTCACTAATCCTTCATCCCTTTCATTTGTGTTTGTTATTTTTGATTCCCTAAGTTGACTTAGTTGAATCAATTTTAGTTGACTTGTTGACCTTTGACTAGGTTTGACTTGTTGACTATAGTTGACTTGACTTAAGCCAACATGCTAATCTATGTTT
>Ga0214544_1000433_pt1 | contig 75548 bp, 43 predicted proteins | sample CNSS3metaG_FD_160074 | JGI IMG/M metagenome (GOLD analysis project Ga0214544, IMG submission 160074) | Root nodule microbial communities from cowpea collected in UCLA plant growth center, Los Angeles, California, USA - CNSS3 | ecosystem: Host-associated > Plants > Roots > Nodule | place: USA...
TGTGTGTGTGTGTGTGTGTATGTATATTTGTATGACATTTATTAGGTTTATATTATTTAAACAAAGAAATTGAAAGTTGAATAAGGAAACATGAGTGACTAGTTTAGTGACAAAATCAATATTTTAAAATCGGTTATAGATTTCAGTCACGAATCTCGATCACAAGTACGGTCACAAATTTGGTCACTGGTTTTGGTCACTAATTTAGGTCACAGATTTTGGTCACTACTTTTGGCCACTAATTTGGTCACTGATTTCGATCACTGATTTCGATCATCGACATGGTTACTGATTTTAGTCACAAATTTGGTCACTATGGATCAGTGACTAACATAGTAATGATTGATTTTTTTTCTCACTATTTTTATCAATGACCAATTTTAGTCATTTAATGACTGAATTTTCGATCATTATTTATGGTTTTTCTAGTAGTGGGATTCAAGAGGTAATAAGTGTTGTTTTGAACTATCTCTATAAATGACTTGAGTTGCCTTATTTATAATGTTTCTTGTGGGCTTTCACCCTGTCGTGGGCTTGTACTTGGCCTAATTATTATTTTGAACATTTGATACTTACAATCTTATCAAAGACGAACTCAGCAATAGCTTGGTACAATATGCATATGGTTGCCTTATCCTTCATGTGTGCTGTTTCCAAAAGCATTCAACTAAGAATTCGACCAATTTGTGGTGTTTGTTGGCACTTCGTGACTATTTTCCACCACCTCCCAATTGTCTTAGGAACCAAGAAGGACCTTCATTTGGATACTCCAATTGTCATAGTTGATCACCTTTGTCAACTTAGGCAGAGACACATTGTTTGTAACATTGGCTATCTCACTTTCATTTTCAAAATCAAACACCTAAGCTCTATGTAGCTCTTTTTTTTTTTCACTCAAACACTGAAGCTAACTGACATTTGATACCACTTTGTAAACAACAAACTCTCTTGTGAGAAAACTTGATTCACCTTTTGTTGTTAGTTTTGGGGTTAAATATGTTTTTGGTCTTTTAACTTTCAGTGAAAATTAGAAATAGTCCCTTTTCGAAACTTTGGATTAATTTAGTCTCCAAACTTTAGAAATGTGTGTATTTAATCATTTTATATTACAAAAAATCGTATAAATTGTGACGATTTTAATATGATAGTTATTTAAAACCGTCACTTTTTACATAATAATTTGATAGTTTTTGAATTGCCACATCTTACATGTAAAATATGGCAGTTTTAACCACCATTTTTTTTAACCGTATTTTATATATGAAATCTGACAATTTTAACTGCCTTTTTTTAAATTAATTAAATTAAAAAGATAATTTAACAATTTAACTTTAAAAGAAGTTCTTTTCGCTCTCGTGATATTGAAAAGACTCATAACACTATCTCTTCCCTCCCCATTTTTTTAGAGTGCAAAAGCGTGACTAGTTCCCTCTTCGATTTGAGACTGAGAAAAGTACAAAATATTCAAAACCAAATTAATTCAACACAATTAGTTTCAATTTAATTTTGGGTTTAAGGTAAAAGTAGCGATGCACGAACGCATCTCTCGACTATGTGGAATCATTCGATAGGAAAGCAACATGGAATCGGACGATGATGATGTCGCCACCGTCATCTAGGTGGTTTGAGAGTGTCTGCGATCTATTTGAAGAATTGCTGCTTCAAATTCAAATGATGCAATTCAGTGTAGCTTATCCATGTGTGAAACTTGCACCCGCAAGCGCAACCAAGAGAAGTGGCTCTGTTTGGTTGAGAAGGAAGAATGGAGGCGCAAAATGCTTGGTGGCGACGGCGGCCCAATGGGAAGTGAAGAGTGAGAGCAAAACGAACCGTTTCCAGTGGAGGTATCGATAACCCTAATGGAGTTGGCTAAGGTGGGGACACTATGTACGTTAACCGAAGAGGGTTTGCCTCGAGGCATTGTGGTTCGATTCGTCGTTGAACATGAACATGGCACCCTCTTGGTTCTTCTTCAATTCCAGTGACAACACTAACATCCCTTTTTCTCTTCATGTTCAAGTACCTCATTTTCCCTCTCTTTCTTTGTGTGTCTCAGTACTAATTTAACTCAACTTGGGTTTATGTGATGACGCTCAATATCTCTTCTCCGACTAAAGTCAAGTCCTTTTTTTTTCTCTGATTCCTTCAAGTCTAATTGTCTCACAACAAAATTCCCATGTTATTCTTCTATTCCTCTGTTCATTTAAATCACGTTTCCTTCCTTGTCTCTTCTGGGAATTGTCAAAGTTAACGAATTTATGGAGAAACTCCCCCTATTGAATTATTGATTTCTTTCCTTTCCATAAATTATGCTATTTTCTGGTCATATACTGTTATGAGTGACTTTGTTGATGTAACAGAGATGTTTTGTTTTGTGGAATGACAATATGTTGTTTTTTTTTGAAAGGCGATATTTGTTTGTTGTGCTATGTTTTGATGTCAATTGGTTTTTGGATAAATTGAATTTGCTTGTGATCCTTATATGTTTGTTTGAAGATGAAGATGATGACGTCTTTGTGATTCTCGTGTGGTTCTATGATGGGTGTGGATGGTGAAGGTTCAAGTTGTGTTCTATATGGGTGCCCCTTTGCTTTGTGCGTGTTGTGTGTTTTGGAGGTTTTGGTTGGTGTAATGAATAGAGGTAAAGAAATTGAATATGAAGAGTGTGATGTGGGCGAAATTGAATCTATGACTTTGAACGATGAAGGAAATCATGAAATGCAAGTGCTGAAAGTGTGATGAATCCTCTGTAGAGGAAAGAAAATTGAAGGGGAAAGTAGATAAATAGGTGAGTGTGATGGAGAGTTTAGGAAAATGAGTTTGCCACTTTGCCAAACTTTAAAGTCAATGACAACAATTCTTTGATCAAACATTACACAGATGGGTGACAATTCTCTTGTTCTACAGATGATAGAAAAATTAATAATTGATCAGATAGTAAGTTGACACATTTTATTGAGTTTTCTTATGTTGAGATTTTTTCTGTCTACTTTTCTGGTGCTTCCTAAGCTCATTTATAAACTTTTATTCTAAAATTGATTTTGTACCACAATCGAAAAAAGCCTTCTTTCGGTGATAGTGGCTCTCTCTTGAGAATGCTTGTTACAAAGGATTCAAAATCCATTAGATTTTCTGAACAAAGTGTTGCTGCTTTGGGCCATCATCTTCAGAATATTTGATGGATAATGTGCAGGTAACTATGCTTCCAGAAAATGACTAGCCATTGATGTAAAATTGAACTATGTTGTTGCCTACTTGTCTCGCTTTGTTGTTTTATGTTGTTTTATGCATTTGACTCTGGCAGATATGAATTAGACTTAGGAAAATTCCAAGCTTGAACAAATGAGCTAACGAGCTAACTTAACATTAAAGTTTTTCAAACTTTAGTAAGCTGTATTTGATCTTTTCCAAAAATATTCATAGTCGATGACATTGCTACTGGTACAATGTCTTGAGGCATTAATTTGACTACTCTGATTCTAGGATTGAACAAGGTTTATAATTTAGTTATTATATTTTGGTATAATTATTGATTTGGTACCCTAACTTTTTGCTAAAGTTCAATTTGGTACCTATATTTTTGGTTTGTTCAATTTAGTACCCAATTATCTAAAGAGATTCAATTTTGTCCTCTCCGTTAAGTTAGAGTTAACATCGTGTCCGTACAGGACACGTGTCAAGCCATGGAATTTTTATTTTTTTTTTAAAAAATTATTTTTTTTTTCAAAAAATTTAAAAACTGCCACGTGTCAGTTTATCATCGTGCTACGTGGCAGCTTACAATCATGACATGTGGCAGTAGTAATAGTTGTTTTCAATTTAGTACCCCAATTTAAATTTTTGGTTCAATTTAGTACCTCAATTTTTTAAAATGATTTAATTTCGTCCTCTCCCATTTGAGACCAAATTAGTAAAATTTGAGACCAAATTAGTAAATAAACTTAATTACAACTTATATATACATGTTACAATAACTTTTTCTAATATATACATCAAATCATTTCACCTAAGTACTTAAATTATTTTATTTTTTACATTTTAACCTTTGTAATTTTTTACATATCAAATTTTTTACACGTGTAAAAAATAAAATAATTTGAATATTTAGGTGTAGTGATTTAATGTATAAATTCAAAACAATTATTTTAACATGTATATATAAGTTATAATTAAACTTAGTAACTAATTTGGTTTCAAATTGGAATGGACGAAATTAGATCATTTTAAAAAATTGAAGTACTAAATTGAACCAAAAATTTAAATTCGGTACTAAATTGAAAACAACTATGACCACTATCACGTGTCATGATCATAAGCTGCCATGTGGCACGATGATAAACTGACACGTGGCAATTTTTAAATTTTTTGAAAAAAAAATATTTTTTTTTTTAAAAAAAATAATTTTTAAAAAAAATAAAAATTCCATGGCTTGACATTTGTCCTGTATGGAACGGTATTAGCTCTAATTTAACGGAGATGACCAAATTGAATCTTTTTAGATCATTTGGGTACTAAATTGAACAAACCAAAAGTATGGATACCAAATTGAACTTTACCAAAAAGTTGGGTACCAAATCAATAATTATACCTTATATTTTTATTTAATTTTGGATAATAGTATTATTATATTATGTTTTTCCAATGGGCTGAAAAGTTAGGCTAATTAAACCCATTTGTGTACGATTGAACATCGAAGTGAAATTATGTTATTATGCTATAAACCCATTTGAACATCGAAGTTACTAATTGAAATTTTCTATTCAATTTGTAATATTAAATTTAATTTATTTTGCAAAATTTAGGGATAATACGACATAATGAAATAAATATACTTGGTGTGTTTGTACTGTTAAAGGATATATGAGTTATGCTAGAGAATTCTTCAATTATAAAATAATTAGATTCCAAAGTGTAACAGGTTGGATAAAATTTCTTTGTTTATTTGATCTACATTTAATGTTGCATGACATGTGGTCAAGTACGCGTAGAAAATATCATATAATATATTATTAAATGTAACTTAGTTTCTCGGTTTACATATTTTGATCTTGGTTTCTTGGTTCATGCAGCCTTTATTTTAATAATTCCTTGTTTTTTTCATGTTTAATTTTTATTTTACACTTTGTTTCTTTGCATGCTTAGGTTGTATGGAAAGTGAGCTTGTAACGGTCAAGAATCAAATGCAAAGTTGCTTGTCTCTATTGTTTTTAGAGAAGAAGTCCGGAACATCTTGTTGCAATGATTATTGGTTTGATGCATCTTCTATAAGGTATAACATAGAAAAGAATATTACTTATTTATTGTATTGTTATCATAAACTTATATTTTCATTCTTTAATCATTGTAGGCACTATATGTTGGGAGTGGCGTGTCATTTCCAAATAATGTAATCAAAGCAAGTGGTGAAAGAAAAATATTTTAAGATTAGGATAAAACCTTTAATTGTATTGCATGAAGTACATGTAATCTTGTCTTCTTTTTCTTTCATACGTGAATATATTACTTTGATGTAATTTTGTTATGTTTAATGAAATATAATATTTGTAATTTTTTTAGTATTCATTATCTATCTCTCTCTCTCTCTCTCTCTATATATATATATATATATATATATATATATATATATTACATTTTAATTATTAAAAGAAGTTTTAAATTATGAAATTATAAATATATATTGATAATAATAAATTAAAAAATATTTGAATTATGACATTTGATAATAGTGACAATCATAAATGTTACAATATAATGCGAATTGTGGCATTTTTTAAGTGTCATGATTTTCAATATATTTAATTTTTATTTAAAAAATTACGACGGTTTTAATTGTCGCAATTTACCTAAGGAAACCGTCACATTATATAATGTAAAAAATGGTGGTTGTTGCGGTGGTTTGCTTCATACCGTCACATACGATTTGCTTCAAAGTGACACATTATACTTTGTGATGACACGAATTGTGATAGTTTTCAAAATCGTCGCGGACATAAATTGTGGCGATTAAAACCGTCGCATTTTACAAAAATAATTGCAATTTACACTATTTTTTGTAGTGTTAACTAAATTTTTTTAGGTTTATTTGACGTTTCAAACATTTTTCATGATAGTATTTGAGTTGTTTACATCGTTTAACTCATTTTTGCTTCAATTTCAACTAAGAAACGCATTTAAAACATCAAATAAACTTAACAAAATTTTGTTAACATGACTACATTTACCTAGTTTTTAGAGATGAGAGACTAAATTGGTCCAAAGTTTCGAAGAGGGACTAATTCCAATTTTTACTAAAGTTAAGAGATCAAAAACAAATTAACCCTTATTTTTATACAATGAACAATAAAATTTATAGACTCACATTTTCTGACCTTTGTACTCAAAATATACAAAAAACTACTATAAAGAGTAATAAATGACTAACCCATTAACTATCCATAAGTCTCCAACGATTAATACATTAGCTACCCGTAAGACTCCAACGACTAATTCATTTAAGTTAATTCTAAAATCCAACGTTATGTTGTCTTGACCGGATGACCGAGGAGTACTAAACTTAACCTATCATCTTAGGTTTGCGTAGAAGATCCACGAGTTTGGACATGTACACAAAGTTTGTTAAAATCTAGAAGTTAATTAACACAAAGTATATGTCACATAATATTGAAAGGTTTACCATGCAATTTTGATAACTAGGTCAACTTTTCCAAATATATCCTCAAACTCACTATAATAAAAAGCAGAACTCTTCGTCAATTGATATGCTATAATTCAAATAACATTATGTCCTTTACAAAATGAAAATGAGTAGCAAAGTTCATAGTCACATTATCATTTCCATTATGACACTTCGAACGATAGCAACTAATAACTTTTTCTCCAACATTCCACCTTAGTTTTCTTACAAGTCAAATATAATGCTACAAATTTATATCTCTCTTCAAATTAGCTTACAAAAAATGATTGTTTCTTTAAATTTTGATACACCTTTATTGTGTTTGGATGTAACAAATAGGTTCAAACAAAGTTTTAGTCTATAAATAAAGAATATGTTTCGAAGAAATTGTAAGCACTTAGAAAGAAATAGATATATTTTTACAAACTAAATTAAGTTATACACAAAATTAAAAATAAAAGTATTAAAATCTATATGAAAATAGTTCTTACAAGTCAAATTATATGTACAATAAGTTATGTTCACGTTTAAAAGTATTTTATTTTATTCTTTCTCTCCGATGTTTATGACGAACATGGTTGGCATAAAAAGGAAGTAACATCTTTACTCTTTCTTTTCATCTCATATTTGAAGATGAAAAAGGTGATAAGAGAGAGAGAGAGAGCATTCTGAGTACTGTCGACGGCATAATGTGTGACATATTTTGGATTCTTATTCAATGAAACTTAACTCATCTTTTCTCGTCTACACAAAATGAATACCGTTATATGTCTACATCAAGACCTGCTAGACGAGTGTGTTCAATAGTTATTTTATTTATTAAATTAGAGTATATTAAATATCTGAATATTACAACAACAAAAAATTAATTTAAACATTATCTGTTAATTTGCTTGATACAATACTAGTTAATACGCATCTAATTTGAAACATTTTAAAAGTTAATGTCTATGAAATAATCTTATTTATAGAATAGTTGTTTATATATATATATATATATATATATATATATATATATATATATATATATATAATAATTTACATAAACATAACAAATGATTGATGGTGTTTAAGTTATTAACACAAATAAGATGTGAAAATTCATGAACTTATTTGAATCAGAATAAACAATTTGATATTATTACACGTTTCATAAAAAATCAAGGAAAAAATGTTTTGACACTCTCGAAAAAAATTACTCTCATCTTACACAACTCACTTTAATAATATAATAATATATATTAAGATTTTAAATTAAAAAATAAAGCTAAACATACTTAAAATATTATTATTTAAGATTGTGAAGTGAATGTTTTTATTATGGTTGTAAAAATAATACCATCCAAAATTTAATCAAACAAAACCAACTTTGTAAGCAACCGTGTTTAAAATAACTTCCTCCCGGTATGGACTTAAATGAACTTCTATGAAATCAAGGCTTCAGTTTCAACACACAAATTTTCTGTTGAATTTTTCTTTTTTTCCTATCATTATATTAAAAAAATATTAAATATTTTAAAATTGTTGAAGTACAACACGAAAAATACAATAAAGAAATCAAATTCTTATATTTACTTGCATTATTAACATAGTAAATGCAGCTATAGGTAAATTCTTACATTGTTCGATATGTTCTATATCTATTTTCATTACAGAAAATTCATGACGAATAATCGATTAATAACTGTTTTATAGTATAATGCAGTTAAATTAAACTAAGAAAAAAAAAACAAAGTGAGAGCTGAAAAGAGTAATTATTGGATAAATATATACAGTAGTTATGTAATAATAATGCTTCTCTAACACTAAACAGTTGCATATACATAGAATAATAATATCATAAACAAGGCACAACATATATTAATTGACCATCGAAAGAGTGATGAAGAAAAAAAAAAACATTTATATACATCTAGATTTACATATAGATATATAGATGCACATAATCTGAAAATTATTTTGATTTTCAAAGGTGGTTGGTGTCTTGTGGGCACAGAGTTAGAGACTCTTATTACTGGCACATGTGGTGATGAAGGTTGTGCACAGAAATTGTGATTCTTTGTCTTTTCTAATTTAGTCTTCAACCTTTTATAGAAACCTTAATATTCTCACTTTTTCCCTATTGTGGCAAGTTTCAGACTTCACTTTAGACCCAGGAATAATAGTGGTTTAGTTTGCAACAACTCCTTCTTTCCACATTCATGAAATGACACCAGAAACCCTAATCTTTTGAGAGTATTACCACAATACCCATCAAAAGAACGCTGCCTTATTCATCTTTTGCTTGAAACTGCTGCATGCAATTTAAGAAATGAATTTAGATGAATGAGGTTAAGGTTAATTAGAACTAGGGTATGCCTCTCAAGTCTCATGTGCACCAGTAAAATTTTCACACACACACAACAAAAATTCAAACTTGTATTCTTAGCAAGAAGATTGATGAATTGTTAGTATAAAGTTGCATGTATGTATGTATGCACATATTTGTGTGCCTTAGCCACGCATTCATTATATCACCAACACAAAATGACAATACTACCCTTGCCTCTCCTCTGCATTATGTTGTCATATACAAAATTGCGTTGTGGCAGTTTCGGACATCCATGGTTGGCTCTCAGAAGTTGCCTTCACATTTGGTGTTATATATTAATAGCAAGCTAGTGTGATTTTTCTCAAACTCTAATTCCACTAGTAGAGAAAGTTTTCTGAGGTATCAAGTTGTTGATTTCAACACTTCTTCTACTTCTTCCTCTTCCACCATCTCTCTCTTTCTCACCTTCTTATCAGCATTTTCTTTAATGCCCTCTTTCTTTTACTTTACAAGTAACCCTAATAAAGAATTTTCTGCATTTTTCAATCATATAGCCACTCACAGATTATTATATGCTGTATTAAATTACTTATTTGTTGTTATTAGTAAGTAATATAGACATAGATGTCATCGTTTTGTTTTGTTTTTTCTGTTAAAATCGTTGCTTGTTTTCTGTTGAAATTGGAAGGTAAAAGAACTCAAAGAGTTGGTTTACATACACATATATATAAAAATTTGGTTTAACTTGTTTCTTTATGTGGTAATGAGTGTAGGGATTCAAGGAAAAACTAAGGGTAGAAGGAAATTGAGGTAGGGTTTGTGAGACATGGGACGTGGAAAGATTGAGATAAAGAGGATCGAGAACACCACCACAAGGCAAGTAACCTTTTCCAAAAGAAGAGGTGGCCTCATCAAGAAGACAAAGGAGCTTTCTGTGCTCTGTGATGCACAGATCGGGATCATCATCTTCTCCAGCACTGGGAAGATGTGGCAATGGTGCACTGAACCCTTCAGGTGCATGCCTACTACACCTTCATTTCCTTTTCTCTCAGATCCCTTGCCTTCTGAACTTTGTTTCAACTTCTCAAGTAAAATAAGGGTTTGTAAATTTGTAAATGGATACACTTTTCTGTGTTAGTTTTTAGCATTTTGCTGACTAAGTGTTTCTTTTCTGCTTCTAAACTTTGATTCCATTTCTTCTTAATTGTTTCTAAAACTTTTATTCTGTTCCAGAAGATAAGGGTTTCTAGATATTTGTATCTATATAAATATATATATGTACAGTTTTCTTTTGCTAGTTCTTCCAAAATGGCTTCCATATCTGTGGTAGTTTTCATCATCTTGTTGATTAATTTCTCTCTTCAAATATACTAATTAGTTCTGTGGGGTGTTAAGTGGTTCTTTGTGTTATTTGTTTGTGTGTCATGTGAGAGGAGGTTTTAGGTCAATATCATCTTAATTTCATTCTCAAAAGTAAGGTTGACCCACTTGAGTGCCTTGGACTTGAAGTGCAGTTTCATGTCTGACATGGTGATTACAGATCTGATCAGTTCATACAATGATGTGTTTTCTCAGTGTGGCATGTGCTGGGTTATAGATTTCGTTTTCAACCACATATATATTTGTGATCTTCTACATTAAACTCTCTCTTCAAGCCTCTAACTTTATCATGTCTGAACTATGCATTCATTTTTTCTGGCTAAAAACCAATCATATTAATCAAATTCATCTCTTTTTCCTGCATCCATGTTCAATCTTATTCATCTCCAACTAACCCTCTAGTACTTTTACATTTTTTTATTAATAATTAAAACAGTCACACCAAACTCAGAGGTAACTAAAACTCTTTGATAATTTATATTTTCTCACCTAAATAGTTGAAAGTACCATATCCAGTGCACATGATAGATTTCTAATTTATAATAAGTGGGTTGAAACTTCATTTTGTAGGAGTAAATCACGCTTAAAATCTACTTAATGTTAGTTATAATGCTGATTATCATGATTTAATCTGATTTTATTTTCTGAAAAATATGAGCTTGTATTCATCATGGATTTATTTTATTACTGTATTAAACATGAAAACTCTGTGATCAGGATGGAGCAGATCATAGAGAAGTACCAGAGATCAACTGGAGCTCGCATTGCAGAACGTGACCATCCCCGTGTATGAGGCTAAAGTGCTAAACTTTCGTTCATATCCTGATAAAATCAAAGAACAAAAAAAGTGATTTTGGTCTTTGTATTATGAATCGAATTAAGGTTTCTATATTTGCAAATAGGGTAAATTTTGGTACATATAAAAAGCTAAAATCACATGTGTTTATTTAAAGTTTGAAAAATAAATTTAAGAATATACAAGAATAAAAGTGAAATACTAAAAGTATACATGATTGCAGGAAGAATTTATCCATGACATGGCAATGCTGAGGCAAGAAACTCTCCGTCTTGAACTGGGAATTCAAAGGTATCTCGGTGAGGACATGGGGTGTTTGCAATATGAAGATTTGACTAAACTTGAACAAGAATTGGAGAATTCTGTGGCAAAGGTTCGAAATCGTCAGGTATATGTGTACATGCACTGTTCTGATAATTATTCAATTTAATTTCTTGTCTATTACATTTTCAAAAGGTGTTAAAAATTTGAAGTATAATAAGATATTTTGTGTGACTAAAAAGATGCATTTAATGGAGTGTTTTTAGTGCTACTTCTTACCAGTAGTTTTACTTGAGGTCTATAACAGTTCTTGAATGGTGAAATCTTACCCTTAATTTGTGACAATGAAAATGTTTGATGAAAATTACGAAAATTATTTGATTTATGTTAAATTAAACAAACTTAACCTGATTAAATTTATTAAAATATAAACCTGTTGTTTAGTTCATTGCTTTCTTGGTCATGAAAATTATTTCAAATGTCAGAACATGTGTTATCCCTGTGGAGTGTCTCTATATAATCACAAGTGGCTAAGGTGTTCAATATCATGTGGATTAATTAGTGTCATGTTTTCTTTGCGTAAGTTCTTACACATTATTATACTCGTTTTTTTTTTGTTACTCATTGATTTTAACAAAATTATACAGCTTTTATAAATTGCATGCCTCAAAATGCACTTAACAGTAGAGTTAAAACAATTAAAACATGAACAATTCTTCGTATAATATGGCCAATCACTTTTTCATGGTTCCATCTTTGTCACCAATTGTCTGACATGACTATATATATCCATGCAGAATGAACTCTTGCAACAACAAATGGAGAATCTGAGAAGGAAGGTATGACCCTCTTTCACATTTATCATATACACTATACAAACCCTACCCATTAATTTTCTGTAGACACAAAACAACCAACATTATATATATTTATTAATTCTACCTTCTTAATTATAATTCAGGAAAGGATGTTGGAAGAGGAAAACAATAATTTGTCCAATTGGGTAAGAATGTATACTTACAAATCTAATATATATTATAAATGTTTGTAAAAGTGTTTTTGATGCTGTTATGTAATCAAAATTGAAGTTTTTTTATTTATTTTATTTTACATGAGTTTTATTTAGGACTTATAGTTTATACTTAGATAATTAAAAAAAATAAGCCTTTTAGAATAGAATTAAAATACATTTTTCTATAAAATAAACATATATACAAGGTAAAAATACATTTTTACAAAAAATATATAACAAAGTTTCTAGAGATTAACTTAAGCATAATTAATTTTAACTTTAAGAAAACACATTTTATTTTTCTCCATGTTGACATCTTTGAAAAAGCTGTCCTTATCTGACATAATAAGGAAATTAGTAATAATATTACAGTAACGTTGTTAACAAAAAAAGTTGGGAAGATTCAGGAACACAGAGCAGTGTTGGAGTTTGAGAAGGCTACAGTGGAAGCAAGCAAACCAATGCATATGAACATGATGGACGAGTTTCCATTCTTTGAAGAAGAACCTGCTGGTAGCATCCTTCAACTTGCTTCTCCTGTGCTTCCACATTTTCACCCTTATCTTCAGCTTGCACAACCCAATATCAAGCCTCAGTGAGGGTATGTTATATATATATCTTTATGTTCTTACTTATCACTTACAAATATCAGAAAATATTTGAAGTGTTTCAACCATTTTACAGAAATGAGGTCCCTTTTATGACTTAAGGATTATTAGGATGATGATGAGAGACACTGACTGAAGAAAAAAAAAGAAATAACGTAAACAACTGAAGGGATACTCCTTATTAAGACTTCTTCTCATAATCTACATTTTAAAAAGACTTTCTTTTCCTTCTTTTGTGTGTTAAAGTGTTTATGACAACAAATGTCTAATCTAAACCTGCATAAACATGTGTATGTATTGTCTTAGTAGACAACATTAAATAGACATATTTTTGTTGTTGACAGTTTCAAAACATGATTATGTTTTTCTAGCTGTGTAGTTTCTCGAAGAAACTATGAACTTTTGTTGGTTTGTTTAAAGTTTTTACGTCACTAATTTAGAAAATGTAAGTTTCAGAGTCTAACATTTTCGTGACATAAGAACAAATATCATTTATTTTTATGAATCTACATCACACATGTTTTCTTCTCTTATTACCATGTAAAAGAGTAAGATTGTTGTAGTTTTAATTGTTGTATGGAAGCTGTTTATTCTCATCTTACCCTATTCTATCTATATTTCTTTTTTATCTTTTAAAGATATTTTAGTTTTGAATTAAAATAAATTTAAATGTTAATGTTTCACCAAACATTGATCTGAATAAATTCTCAGTCACAGTGTTTTCAGAAATACCATTTCTTCTGGTATGGTTGAATCCACACAAATGAAATTCAATTAATGTGAATAATTTTTGTAAGAAGAACTAATGTGAATAATGTTGATCTGTAGTGTCTTCATGTGTGTTTGTATTATTTTTCAGAGTTTAAATTCAATTTTTTCATATGCATCACATCTATCATTTTTCTTTTATTTTCTTCTCCTTCTCTTTCTTAGTATATATTATATTAGTTATAGATGTTGAAGAATATGATATTGGTGGCTTGTGATACCTTGCAGACTAATGAAAGATGGAGTAATTTCTTGAGGGAATGAAGAAGCTAATTAATGTCATCCTTGTAATGATAGACACATTTGAAGTCTCCTTCATTAGGAATCATGCTTTGGAATTGACAGTAATAATTAACTTGCTACCTTTTTTATTTTTTATTTTCAATTAATTAAGTATGTACACCAAATTTAATTTTAGTTGTTATGAGAGTATGTGTTTATGGTACAACAGATATACTAGATAGAAATTTATGGAAGAAGGTGTTTTATTTTATAACTCCTAATATAATATAAGAAATGTTTAAAGAATATAACACAACTAAAATACTAATACCAATATATTATTTTATTACTTAATATTTCAAAAGGATTAGGAAAAATAAGAATTTTTAATGAAATAAATATTTTTTTATAGTTTTATTGAATACTTTAAACACCTTTTATGTTGGTTATTGATAATATGATTTATAATATATTATCTTATTATTTATTATTTCATACTTAACAAATGGAACATCAGTGTAAAAAAAAAATTAATGAATGTCAAATACTTTTAATAGATGTTTTAGTAATGTATAGACTTTAAGCAACCTTTTATGTAGGTTAATTGAAAAGGTTTTCTTTTCAATATATTCAGATAATTAATTAACTTAGTATTTGAGCAAACAGAAAGGTATCTAAGTGGCATGATATGAAATTGAAATATAATGTATATTATTATTAATTATTTTAATTGGAATATATATTTTTTATAGTTTAAAAATAAAATAAACACTTTAATTATATTTTTTATACTTAAGTGGTATTTAAGTTTTATTAATTATTTTAATTGGAACATGAAGTTCAAAACACTTTAACTATATTTTTTCTCAAATATATAATTATGTATTTTTTATAGTTTAAAAGTAAAATAAACATTTAGATAATATTTTATCAGAATATAATTTATATGGTAATGTTTTCACGTTATATATAATCTTGATATGAATTTTTTCAATTTCATCCAACTATTTTGAATGTTCTTTATAGGGGTGGCAATACGGGCTGAGCCCGACGGGCCAGCCCGTCAACCCGTTATTAAAGGAACGGGTTGGGTCAGAATTTTTAGCCCGTGGCCCGTTCTAACCCGGCCAATCTGGCCCGTAAATATGACGGGCTGCATGACGGGCTGGCCGCAGGCTGGCCCGTAACCCGTGTGTGATGAAAGGCTGGCCCGTGTGATGAAAGGCCAACCCGTGTGTGATGAAAGGCTGGCCCGTGAGGGTTTTTTCTTTTCCCCCAAATCAGTAGGGTTTTTTCTTTTCCCCCAAATCAGTGACCCACTCCACTCAGACTCTCCACTTCGCGTTCGCACCACAGAAACGCACTCACCACCGAATCGGTCTCGCACCACTGATTGGCGACGGCGACGACGTGAACCATGGAGGACGACGGCGACGGCGCCCCAAATCAGTGACCAGACGCACTCACCACCGATCCACCTCGCACCACTGACTGGCGCCGCGACGACGACGACGTGAGCCATGGAGGATGACGGCGACGGCGCCCCAAATTAGTGACCAGACGCACACCACCACGCACTCACCACCGATCGACCTCGCACCAGTGGACCACCTCGCACCACTGCACCACTCCGACGCGACCAACAAGCAAAGCGAAGATCGTGCTCTCCCACTTCGCGAAGAACCAGCAGCGATCATCTCCGACGGTGGAACAACGATCAACGACGACGCAGGTTCGTTCCCCATTTTCAATTTTCGATTTTGTGCCCTAATTTCTGGTTCTACTGCTGCCATGGTGATTTTCAATTTTCGATTCTCCTTTCTGCCCTAATTGTTGTGTTCTTCTGCTATTGCCATGGTCTCTGTTTGTAGCAAATATTTTTTGATTCCTCAATTCTGCCATGGAATTGGGTGGTGGCGGCACTGCGTGCAAAGGATCAGATGGGAAAATATTGCTATTGTTATTTGTTTATTGCATTACTGTATCAGTTTGGTTTGGACAATTTTCGATTGTGGCAGTGTGTATTGTAATGCTTACTATTGTAATTTTTTGTTTACTTTATTTTGTTTAAAGATTATGAAGACGATGACAAAGACAGAAAAGTAGAGCAGACTTGTTCCAATGCTGCCTCTAATGATCCTGGAAGTGATACAGAATGACAATTGGTATTTGTTTCTAATTTATTGAATTGTCTTTTCATTATAAAGCATCCTCACTTATTGAATTGCCTTTTTTTTAACAGAAGTTAGATTGAGTTCAGATTTGTTGGGTTGGAATCAGATTACTGGCCTTTGAATTTTGAATGAGAAGGCTGATTGCAATTGTTCCAAAAGAGTTCCAGCTGAACAGATGACTGGCCTGCTTGTTTCAGCATTGTTTTAGATTTTATTTTGTTTCTTGTAAGGGAAAATTTGTAATTTCCTTTGGATAGTCAAATTAGTTAGTTCAGATTACTTTGTTAGGAGCTTTATTTGTGAAACTACTCTTCAATGCATGCATTTCTGTTCTATTTTGAATCACAGGTATTGTCAGTTTTTTTTCAAATCACAGGTATACGGGCTGGCCCGTTAGCCCGTTAGCCCGTAACGGGACGGGCCGGGCTGTTATTTCTGGCCTTTTTTCTCTGAACGGGCTGGCCCGTTTTGCCACCCCTAGTTCTTTAATTTGTTTTTTTTTTATATGTAAACAAGTGACTGTAATTCGTTTTTGTTAAACTCACGGTGATGACCTTACTATATTGAATGACATGTGATATTTATCGTTCATGTTATATGTCACTTTTCTTATAACAAGTTAATTTTGAGTAACGACATTGATGTAATGTAATAATAATAAAAATCTTCAATTAAAAAAGAGTTTGGAGAAGAAATTCCAGAAAAACAAATTCAATAATATAAACAGATTCAAACATGTAAAAATATCTTAAAAATAGACATATGTTAGAACAAATTATTTGAATATTACAATAAAATTAACCTTTTTATTAGATAACCAAGGTGCATATGTATAAATTGGAATCCCACACCACCAATTACCTCCAATTAGAATACATATGTAAGACCTAGCTTATTATCCTATAGAATAATTTCTATAAAAAGTCTTATAAAATTTATATTTTAACTAATATTTGTATTCACATAAGATTATATTTGTAAGAAAGACATATATTATTAGATGGAATTCTTAACAAGTATGAATTCTAGAAGGAAACAAGAAATAAAAATTTATACCTTAAATCCATTCCCTGCGCCCTTTTATGCGGGCCTGAAAGTGTGAAGTAACTGCGACCCTCATTCAGCTTCTTTAGGTTTTGTATTCCGAAAAGCTTTAATTTTTTCATTTTTTTTAGAATGTAATTCAAAAATAGAATGCAATTACTTTTTATTTATTTATTTAAAAAATAGCATAAAACTTTTAAATCAAAATCTCATTTACAGTGCCACCTAATTGAGTAAAAGTTTTTTTAAGAAAGACATGTAACTTTTTTTTGGATGACTCATCAGTGAAAAAAGAATTATTTAATTGTAGGTGATCACTTATTGGCTATAAGTATTCCAAAGATTTTGAAATTTCAACTTTTATCTTTAAAGTATTATTTTTTCTTGGTGAAATATAATTGTAATCCCCTCAAATTTTGATTTTGGCTTCCTAACCTAACCTCTGCATCCTTCTTACTCGACCTTATGATGTTGAACTAATCACCTATTTACCTTTTCCAATTAAAAATAGAACACAATTAATTTGAACACTATACGTAAAAAAAAAATGTCTTTTTCAAGGTATAAACATGTTGTTGCAAGTCATTTTCTTTCTTTACGTTCTATGTCTATGTAAGTTAGAAAATTATAAAGGTTAAAAGACATGTCTCGGTGCAAAGAGAGCATTTACTAAGTTATTTACAAATCATCCATCAACAAGATTCATATCCAAAATAGAATTTTACCTCTCTTTTTTATAACCCTTAACAATTATTAGGTCTCGGCAGAAAATTAGCTTCTTGCAAATAAAAACAATCGAGTTGAATATAAATACAATTAGATTTGAATGACGGATTAGAACTTAATGTATATTAGACTCGATTCAAATTGATGTTATAATACTTATAAATTCATAGATATATTTTAAATTTTAGTTTTAATATGATATTTTTTATTTTGTTAAAATATAATGTAAATTACATAAAATAATAATTTATTATAACAATCATTATTAAAATAATAATGTTACTTTTTTATTTAATAATTCATAATATTTATTTCATTATTCAAAACAAAATTAATTTTATTTTTTAAAAATTGACTTATTATATACTCGCAAGCTAAATAACGTAACTTAATTAACGTATAACCCCACAATTCATATCTTAACTTTAATAAATTAAATAATATAAACTTTAAAATAAGTTAAATAACTGACCGATGCGCAGGCTTAATTGGATAAACTTTTATTGGTTTAGAACAAGTGAGGTAATTTTTTTTTTTTTTTTCATTTCAATCATTATATAAGTTAAACTTTGAATAAAGAAAAATATAAATTGAATTTTAAGATCTAAGTTGTGGGTGCGAAATGTACAAGAAAAAAAGAAGTAAATGAAGAAAAAGAAAGGACTGAATAAGCACATGATTGCAAGAGCATGTTATGCAACATCATGTACTTTACAACAATAGCTTTTTTCTTCATATTGTTTCCAATGATGATGACATCCATCTAAACTTTTGTGCCAAATAAGCCATGGAGTAAATTTGATTGCATGCCTCTCTGAGGACATGAAGGAAAATCAAAAGAAAAATGCCTCCAAAAGCAGCAACTCTCAACACAACTCTTTCTGGTGGTGAGTTCAGAGTTAGGTAAACACAATCCACAGTGATCAAGATCCAGCAAAACTTTTCCATCAACTCTTTGATAAACAGCAATTTCCCTGCATAATTTTCTGCTGAGATTTTACATACAATCCTCAAACACAACACCCCCACAACAAAAAATGTGGTCATGGACCAACCCCTGTACCTCACAAGTTTCCCTCCCACAACCAAGGCCTCTTTCCTGCACACACAAGAGGCACACTCACCTGAAAATGTTGAGGACATGAGTGCATCAAAACCTGTGTAATAAGGCAGCACAACAGAATCCAGATACAAGCTTGCATGCAAAATGCCAGACACTGTTGATGCCACAAAGAATGTGTACTTGAAGTCCTTATCAGCTGCACTGTCAAAGGACAATGCAGAGATGAGAACCATGAGAAGAATTGCAGGACCAAGGCAAGAGAGTGGGAATACTGTGTTGATTTGAGGACCCTTTGCAAAGGCCAAGATTATAATTGGAAGGGACACTGGCCCAGATGGCAAAAGGAATCTTTTTGACTGACTCAGAAAGATTCTCCCTCTTCCAGAACTCATGTCCATAATCACTGTCACAAGGGTCATTAAATAAGAAGCTGCTGTGAAGAGAAGCACCAAGACATCAACAAGAAGAGGGTAGTTTGAAGGGTGTGTTTTGTCACAGAAATAGTGGTAAGGGCAGTTGACAGTGTCCAAGGTTTCCTCCACTTGCCAACTGATGCACTTGAAGAATGTGGCATGAACTTGTTCTTGGTCCCATCCAGGTTGGAATGTTGGGTATTCTGGGAGCCAGAGCAACATGTTCATTATATGGTTCTGTTGGTAAATTAAATTTTCATGTTATAAATAAGAACCTTTTGGATAATTTTTTTGGTTGGTTGGGGTACTCAACTTCAGGTTGAAGTGGATGAAGAAAGACCAACTAATCAAAATTCTATCTTGTAATAAATTTGGTAGAGCATTTATTCACTTTCTTTTTGCAATTTCCTCTGTCAATTGCCTTTCAGAGAGGAATTCAGTTCCTATCTGATGCATACCAAGTGTTGAATGTAAGCAAATTTTGTGAGGGTGTTGTTGAATTTTTAAGTGAAGAAATTGGTGTTAAGATTAAGGCAACGTGACTCCAAAGGGAAAGGGATTTTGTTTGGTGAGTGATGAACATTTTGTTGATTGCATGATGTGCTGCCAAACTGATAGTATCTGCTATGTACAAACAAAAACTGGTATACCAACAGCACCTCATATGGAGCATTATGCAGAATTTGTACCTCGTGAATTATGTTCCCTGTTTCTTTGTTAGTTGTGTGAAGCGGATTAAAGTTAATAATGGAATTTAGTATTTTTACTCATCTTAGAAAAATGCAATTTCGTACCTAATCGGTTCCGAAGATCATTGCCAGAAGAATCCCATGTCAATTAATGCTTTCACCTTCTTCTTTAAGACAAGGTTAACTTGTCCTTTTCATTGCAACCAAAGTTAAATTAAATTAGAAAGATCTTCACCAAAAGAAGAAAGAGTTTAACAATTCACTCCTGCAACTTTTCCGTACAATCAAGTAAATCATTTTTTGTCACCTTAACGGGCTTGTTTTTTTGAGAATGGAATGTACCGCATTGTGATGTCTTAATAAAAAGGAGAATTTTATTTTAAATTTTTATCTTATTTTTAATGTAAAATTTTCAATACATTTTTTATTGTATTGAAAAAAATATACATATTGAACATTGAATTATATATTTTGGATGATTATGATATCATTGTTAAAAGGTGAACTTTGAGTCTAATTTAATTATACAAGACTAATTAGATTGTATAATGAAATAAATGTGATATCATTTTCGTTCACAGAAAAATTTAGAAATTTGAATCTTTTTATTTTTGTGCCAAATTGGCAGAAGCTACGTTATTTGCATGAATCATACATCAGAGTGATACTTGAGCAAGTGGATATGACAATTTGTTTTAATTGGAATTGTTTAGGTGGTGGGTTTGCATTTCCATTCATCAATTGCAATTCTTTAGGTGACGGGTTTAAACTCAAAATACACTCATAACCTTCTTATACTTTGAAACCAATATTATCTTACAATCTTATATATAAATTTGTTTACCACTTATTAATATCAAATATATATTTTACTATATTTTATTTTAAGATATATAAATAGTCTTAGAACTTTTTTATTTATCTTACTGATCAATTTGAAAAGAATTAGTAAAATAGTATAAAAAATCTTTGAAACTATTTTGATGAAAAATCCAATCACTAATCAATTTTTAAATTACAAATCATGAGTGTTATAATTTAAGGAAAACAAAACGTAAAATCAAGAGGTTGAACTCATAAAAAATAAGATCCATAAATTCAATACTTATTGTTTTAAAAAACTTTTGGATTGATATATTAATATCACAATATCTTATATAAGTTTTCTTTTATTTTATTAATATTAGATCTCAACAATAAATTTGTTTAAAAGACCTAACAATAACTATAATAGATATTTTACTTATTCAAAAAGTATAATTAATTATATTTTAAATTTAATTTGGTAAGAATTATGATAGTGACTTTTTAATATATTGGAATTTATGTGAGTTTTTGAAATATATGATAAATGTGTAATTTTAGGATAAATATCAAAATTTTGGAATGGTACCATATTAGTCATTTGATCAACTAAGTTTGCTTATTTGATATTGACTTGTGATAGGTTAAGATAAAAACTATAACTATTTTTAGAATTCTGGTAATTATAATTTGGAGACCAATAATCGCAGGATTGAAATACTTAGAGACCTGATGAACATGATTAGAACTAGTATATTTATCCGTGTAATACACATTCTTTTGAAATAAATTAAAATTTAAAATATTACTGTGAAAATACATAATTTATTTATTATGAGTAACGAATAAAAATAATTATGTTAGGCTAAAATCATACTTTTAAAATATTTAATACATCAAAAGCAATTTAAAAAAACAAAATAACCATTATCATTACCGTTAGCATAGGTCCATGTTTTAGGCTCATTTACTTGGCTCTTAGGGTTGTGTGTATAACACACCTCTTATAACATTTCACATACACTCAATAATACACCATCTCATTCTCCATATATTTCTTTGTTTTCTATATGGTATCAAGAGCCCAAAACGATTTATGATATGATTGAGAAGAGATTTTTGCAGTGGTTCCATTTTCCTAAGCCATAAGCCTTATGCCCTGAGCCATAAGCCTCTTTCTCAAATATTTTATGAATGAGAAGAGATTCTTGCAGTAGTTCCTCCTTCCTAAAGCCCTTAGCCTAAGCCTTTTTTGAAAATTTTCAAGTTTCACCTTATTGCAATTTTGTTTTCTGCTTCGAGTCATTTTTGGAGGTTCAACACATGTTTTTTATGCCGCCATTTTAAGGTATTTGCATTCCTCTAATATTGGGTTTTGTATTCTGTTTTGTTTGTTGCTTCCGCGGTGTGGTTCACATTTTTGTTTTGTATTCAATTTGTTATGGCAACTTTTAAAGATGATTCTCTTTAGTCTATTAGTATGTAATTGAATGATAAAAATTATTCCTACTAGATTTATGTTATGACAAACTTTCTTCGTGAAAAGTCCATATGTGGGGTTATATTTCAGGTACTAAGTCAAAACCAATTGACACCAAAATCGATGATTATGCTATTACTTTAGAGGTATGGGGAGTTGAAAACTCTAAAATTATCACTTGGGTCAATAATTCTGTCACACACTTAATTGGTGCTCAATTGACAAAATATGACACTACAAAAGAGGTATGAGATCACTTATTATTAGAGGAAATTAGACTTGCTTCCCAACCACAGGCCAACATAGCCTTGCAATCTCAAGGTATGTCCTCACCAAATATATCCTCTAACAAATGGATCATTGACTCAGGTGCCACTAATCATATGTCACATCATTTGTCTTATTTTTTTTTTGTTATCACCTGACTCATCCATGTCGATTACAACTATTAATGGTGATTCAGTTACATTATCTGGTATTGGTACCATTGTCACACCATCTTTGTCTTTGTTTAATGTTTACTACGTACCTGGTCTTGCTATGAATCATGCTTTTGTTGGGAAAATATATGATTCTAGATATAATGTGTGTTTCTCTCCATGTGCATGTTTCGTACAGGACCGCACATCTCAAAAAGTAATTGAGATAGGTTGTAGGTAAGATGCATTCTATGTCTTGAATCAGTTCAAGGAATCAATAGTTGCAGCCTCTAGTGTGGATTTATCTTCGTTTCATTTGTCTTTTTCTTCTTCACCTTTTTATTTGTGGCATTCTCATTTGGGTCATGTTTCTACATCTTATTTAAAGTTTTTAGCGTCTACAAGAGTCTTGGGTACTTTAGACAGTCATGATATTTCTGATTGTAGTGGTGTTAAATTGGCAAAATTTCTAGTTTACCTTTTAATAAATGTATTTCTTCTTTTCTTGCTCCTTTTTTATCTTATGCATTCTGATGTGTGTGGATTTATCTTCGTTTCATTTGTCTTCTTCTCTACCTTTTTATTTGTGACATTCTCGTTTGGGTCATGTTTTTGCATCTCGTTTAAAGTTTTTAACGTTTACAAGAGTCTTGGGTACTTTGGAAAGTCATGATATTTCTTATTGTAGTAGTGTTAAATTGGCAAAATTTTCAAGTTTACATTTTAATAAATGCATTTCTTCTCTTGCTCCTTTTGATCTTGTGCATTCTAATGTGTGGTGACCTTCTGCTGTATCCACCAAAGGAGGTTCTAGATATTATGTCTCTTTCATTGATGATTGTACTTGTTTCACTTGGATCTATCTTATGAAACGCTAGTATGATTTTCTCACAATTTTCAAAAATTTTAATGCTCTTGTAAATACCCAACACTCTACTACCATAAATATTTTTTGGTGTGACTTTGGGGTGAATACACTTCTAATGATTTTACCACTTTACTTGTCTCTAATGGAATTATACATCACACCTCTTGCACTAACACTCCTTAACAAAATGGTGTTCCTGAAAGAAAACATCGTCATCTTGTTGAGACTGGAAGATCATTCTTGTTATCTGCAGATGTTCCAAGTGTCTTTTAAGGGGGAGCTATTCTTATAGCAACTCATGTTGTGAATCAGATCCCGACTTCACATAATTCTAGTTTGTCCCCTTTTGAAAAATTGTATGGTCATGCACTCACTCTGTTTCGCGTGTTTTTGGATGTACATGTTTTGTTCTAAAACCACATGTTAAGCATATTGAATTATCAGCTAAGTTTGCATTGTGTGTCTTTTTGGGATATGGTCTTAGTCATCAAGGATATGGTTGTTTTGATCCAGTTAGTAAAAAATTGTATGTCTCACGTCATGTTGTGTTTTTAGAACATGTTCCATTCTTTTCTATTCTAACCAGCTCACATTATTTGATTACATCTTATGTCATTAAAATTGATCCTTTTAATATTGATGACACTACACCTACTTCTGTACCAACTCCAGAATCTGTCTTATCACCAATTGCAGACACTACGCCAGACCTTGTACTTGTTGATTCCCCTATTATGCCTGCTCAATCATCTCCTGAGGTTTTGGTTTCTCTATCACCTTTCGACTCAGTGTTAATTGTAAGTTTACTCAACTTCCATATTTTGTTTATTCCTCTTATTCTGGTTCATTTTCTGCTTTTATTGCATCTATTCATTGTCTTCATGAGCCTTCATCCTATAGAGAGGTTGTTTGTGATCCACTTTGGCAGAATGTTATAGCCTTCGGTCTCTTTTGTTTTCTTCTACGTCGTCTTTAGACTTGCGTGCCTATTGTGATGCGAATTGGAATGGTGATCCTACTGATCAGAAATCCACTATTTGGTGGTGTATTTTTCTTGGTGATTCACTTATATCATGGAAGAGTAAGAAACAAGATGTTACATATTGATTGTCCATAGCAGCTAAGTATCGTGCCATGGTTTTGACTACTTGTGAGGTTATTTGGTTATTTTGGTGACTTGCAAATATAGGTGTCTATTTGAAAGATCCTTATGCCTCTACATTGTGTTGGTTATTTGACATTTTGAATGTGTTTCATGGCAATTGAAATGTGAAATTAACTTAACAAATTTTAGTTAAAAGGACTAAATCCACACATTTATAAAGTTTAGGAACTAAATTGGACCAAAGTTTCGAAGAGGGACTAATTCCAATTTTCACAAAAAGTTAAAGGACCAAAAAACATATTTAACCAATATTCAATATTAAAAGGAGTGTTGTTTCTTCAATATCAAATATTTAGAAATAAATTATATTATAATTATATACAATGAGTATTTTAATAATTTAAATGGGGATGGGTATTATGACAGTTATGAAGATGGGGATGGGGCATATATGTTGATCTTCATCCCCATCCCCATACCCAATTGAAAAATTCGGGTATTCTCCATACCCATACCTAGTAAATGCAGGGATTCCCTATCAAAGTAGGGACAAGTTTGGGCAATACACACGGGGCGGGTTTATTTGCATCTATATCCATCATCAGCTTATGTAGACTATATAGTAAATGGATAGGCAAAAAATCTGACTTCATTTAAACTATAAGTTTTTAACTTAACCTAACTTATTTTGTAGGCATTTTAGGCTAGTTCTAATTAAACTTATTTTGATAACTTTCACTAGTTCAACAAAGACTTTGTATAACGGTTAAGTAAGATTTTTTTATGTTAGCTCTAAACTAGTACAAATACAATTTGCTTATAAAGTTTTCACTTTTTATGTTGGTTTTAGAACAACTGGCATAGAAAAATTTAGGGTTAAGTATGTTTTTAGTCCCTGAACTTTGACCCAAAATTGGAATTAGTCCCTGTCCAAAACTTCAATACATTTTAGTCCCTAAACTTTAAAAATGAATGAATATAGTCCTTTTAACTCAATTATGTTAACTTTTTTTGAGGTGTTGAACGCATTTCTTGGTAGATATTGAACTAGGAATATGTCAAATAGTGTAAATAACTCCAATACTAACATGAAAAAACGTTTGACATGTAAAAAAAATTAACATAATTGGGTTAAAAGGACTATATTCATTTATTTCTAAAGTTTAGGGACCAAAATGTATCGAAGTTTCAGACAAGGACGAATTCCAATTTTGGGTCAAAGTTTAGGAACTAAAAACATACTTAACCCAAAAATTTATGTCTCTTCTTCATTCTATCATCACATCATATTCAGATCTACTCTCCTTTACTTCCCAATTTTTTCATGAAACCCTAATTCCACTATTGTTGGTTACTTTTAAACCCTGAACAATGGTGCAAGTGTTGACATGAGAAGCCAAGGTGGTTTGCTTCTTGAAGATTTGATGAAGATTGAATGAAGCTCTTTTGAACTATCTTGAAGCCATTACCATTGGAATGAAGCCTACATTGATGAAGGAAAGGAGATTTGATGATATCCATGGTGATCAAGGCTGGAACGTGTGCTCTCCATGTAGTTACATCATTTAGAAAGTGTATTTTAAGTTTGTAATTCATGTTGTAGACCTTATAGCATTAATTAGATGTAGTTTGGTCTTTATTGTGTTTTTAATCTGTTGAATGGTTTTTCAACAGGTTAAAATGTCTCTTTTAATCTGTTGAATGGTTTTTTAACAGGTTAAAAGGTTGGCTGCAATAGTCTTAAACTGCAACAAATTCAATCAGTTGATTTAGTTCTTAATCGACTGATTTCACTTAAGTCAAGTGAAATCAACCGATTGATTTGAAAATCAACCTGTTGAATTTCGTAATAGTTTGACTATAAAAGCTGTGATTTTCGAAAGAGAGGTCTGGTTGATCATTTTAGAGCACGATTTGGTTCTGGAAACTTGTGGAAACTCTCTCCTTCGTGATCATAGGTGTTGCAGCTGTTGAAGATTGATCTTGGATCAATTCTTGGAGCTTTTGGCTTGGTTTGAAGCTTGGAGAAAGTGGTTTGTGGTAGGCAAGGTTGTGCTACCACTAAGGTTTGATCTTTCTCAAGCTTTGTGTGTGTGCCTGGTGGTTTTCCAGGTCTGCAAGAGGGTTCTTGCTGTGCTGGTGTGATTCTTGTGTGATTCAAGAGTCTTTTGTGGTGTTTTTGCATATTTTGGAAGTGTAAGGGTGGATACTTTGTAAAACTTTTGAAATAGTGCAAAGTCAAGCTAAGGTTGCCTTGACAAACTGGATGTAGCTCAGGTTTGAGTGAACCAGTATAAAAATCTCGTGGTGTCCTCTCTTCTCTAACCTTTCTCTCTTGCATTTTCATTTTAAAGTTTAAAGAATGTGTGCTTTAATCATCTTTTTCATGTTCTTGCATGTTTCCATGGCATCTGCAACGTTGAGCATGTTTGTATAATCATTTGGAACTGGTCTTGATCATTCTTGAGCATTATTTCTGGTTTAAAACTCGAATTTGCATTTCTGCATTTTTTCCAGTATTTTAGTCGACTATTTTTCTATTTCAATCGATTGATTATACCATAACAGAATCTGTTTAGTAAAACCAATCTGTTAACTCTATTTTTGATCGATTGAAAGTGTACAGTTCAGTACTGTTTGCATCCTAACTTGGTGATCTATTTGATTAAATTAAAACTGGTTTTTAACTTGCAAAGATAGCCTAAATTTTTAACTAGCCAATTCAACCCCCCCTTCTTGGCTTTTCAACCATTTCAAAACTAGCAACAAGATCTCAAACCTTACATCATAAGCAACATGTTTTACCCTAACCTCATGTTCATCGCTGATGTCATTCACTCCCTACTCCATTTCCTCCACCTCTTCATTCACATCCACAAGATCTGCATTCTCACTACCCCTTTCTTCACCTCCAATACCACTTTTGTCGCGAACTTCTTCGCTAAGAAGGTCTAGGATTTCGGCCTAGATATATCAAACATAATAAACACATTATTACACAAGCATTAATCTCAATAAAAATGAAGAAAATCCTAAATGAGAGGAAATCATCCAATTACCAAATAAGAGAGTTCCGAGATTAAGAGCAAAAGCAACAGAGAAAGCGATAGTAGGAGCGCTACGAGAGCGACAACCAAATGGTCACCAGAACGAGGAGGCAAGGAGTAGACGACGATGCAATGCAGTAATAAAGAAAACTGGGAGTTTGGTCTAGAGAAGATGAAAGTGTGATTACAATACGAGAATGTTAGGGAGAAGAAGGGAATTAAACATATTATGTTGGTTATATTGAAGAACCGACCTAATATTTTTATTTTAAATTTAAAAATAATATAATTTCCCATTTTCTATGTCAGTTTTAGGTATAACCGACACAGAAAGCCTTTTACTTTTGTACAAAAGTGTCAGCGCTCTCACTTTCTATGTCAGTGCTAGGTATAACCTACATAAAAAGTCTTATCATATTTACAATTATTCCAAGTAGAGGAAGCTAATAACTTGTATTTGTCCAGTCTTTTTTAGTTCAAATGTGTTTGCAATTTTTGAAATGTTATAGATTGGAGTTGGTATTCTCAAGGTTGAAATAAACATTTACTAGTAATATAGTCCACTCTGCATATGTTAATTTTAATGTAAATTTGGGGTGGGTTTGATTAGTCATTATTATCTTGATCATCTAACTACAAAATTTGGGTGCTAAAGAAGGTTTATGGTCATGATTAAAATACATTGGAACAACTACAATTTAACTACTTACATTATTGCATTTGTTATATTAAGTTGTTTTTTTTGTTTTTTGCATTCATTACTTGAGCATTGCTCTATTGACCCTCAAGAATGGTCATCATTGCATGGACATTTCACTACCACTTAAGTACCAAATTAAATCGATCATGCAACAATTCTCCAAACACAAGTCATGAATTAGGTTTTAGTGAAAGATGTTAAAACAATTATCTCTCATTTGAAACTCTCATCACTCAACCAATAAGTGATTGTTTAAGCATTGTTGCAAAAATACTATATTATATCGATTGTTTAAGATATATTACATCGGTTTCAAAATCAATGTAGATCCATTCAATGTAATAAATTAAACATATTTACATAAGTTAACTTACAACCAATTTAAAATTAAAAAAAATGGTTCGTCCAATGAAGTGTTGTACATGAAGTTGTCTCATCTCAAAGTGGACAAAATAGTTGAAATCACTAAAGACAATGCCATTTTGTTATTCGGATTCCCCGAAATGGTGTCGAAGTGCAAGAAAATGTGAAGAGTTGTTGGAAGCATGGAGGTTAGGGCTCACCAACACTAGAGGTGCGGAGGTTAGAGATCTATTCCAAGAGCCATCAGATCTACAACGACGTGCCATTGAATCTGCAACGACAACCACCAAATATGCAACGATGAGACACCGAATCTAAGATGACGAGCCCTCAAATTTGCAAAGGTACGCCGCCGAATCTACAATGGCAAGCCAACACGAGTCACCAGATCTGCAATGATGCATCAACGAAGCTCGAGTGGGAATGACAATTGGCTTGAGAACGAACATTAGCCCATACTGCTGATTGAAGTGTGTGGTAGGGAGCCACTACAGCCCAAACAAAATGGAAAGCTAAGAGCCAAATGAAGCCACTACATCCTAAACAGAATGGAGAACCAATAGACACCAAATTGAAAAACAAGAGCTCCATTGAAGTAGATGTGTGCAGCAAGGAGAGGGTGCAAAAAATTATAGCCAAAACAAAAGTGGTAAGATGAAAAAATGGAATTGATTACACCAGTTCCTACTTATAACTGATGAATAGCCTCCCGCTTCCCAATATTACATCAGTTCTCCATTTAACCGATGTAGTATATGTCCACTATATTACAAAAATGTCACTACCTTCGTAATGACATCAACTTGGAAGAAAACAATGTAAAATCATTACTTCGCACTAGTGTGATAAAAAGTCATATATTTGAAATGAATTTGTGAAGTTTGTGTTGTGGTGCAATAAATTACATCACTAAGTGATGATATGATGCTTAAATAGTGAGAATTAGGAGTGACTCTCTCCATTAAGAGCTAGACACTCAAATGCTCGTTTGAACCAATTCTTTCTCTTCCTAATCTTTTATTGATTAAGTGACATGAAGTATCACTCAAGCAATAAATTCACAACTTGAGGAAGGAGTCTTGTCTAATTTTATGAAAACAGATCACTCAAGAAAGTTTAGTATGTTGATTAAACAAGTGAGAAACTCAATCGATGAAATATATTTCAAATATACAATTTCATATTCTTCAAAAGTAAGCAAAACTTGCAACGTCCCATTTAATAAATAAACTTAATTAAATGAAAACTTCACGAAGAATAATATAAAGGGCAAAGTCATGGAGTTTATGTGTCACTCCTTACAGTTATCCAAAAGTTACTAGGAAAGAAACCAAGGCACACCACGATGTCATTAACAAAACAGAATAAGAGTTTAACAGTAACCAAAATATACTCTCAAGGAGTAAGTTAATACATAGGCGACAGTCCTAAAAGAAAACTCGGAGTAAGGGGATCCGACCCAAGATAAGCTACGTAGCGGAGTTTCCATCACCCTAATGGCCATGAGGGGTTCCCATATATGCTCACATCAATAAATTGATGATCATCGCAAAAGGAGAAAACCACACACAAAACACACAAGCAAACAGAAAGGGTAAGTTAAAGTAAAAATGGTTTATCATACAATTGAGCATACAATTTAAAAGCCAAAGATACATAAATCAACCAACATGTGATAGCAAACAATGTAAGACTCTAAGACTCAATTATCCGAATACATATAATCAATCAGATTCACTAGATCCTTGCACTTGTGGTGACCTATATTGCTCTACAAAGCCATTGCCAATAGGTTTCACCCTACCACGCATAAGGTTAGCCTTCAAACATCTAAGGTCATTATCATGCCAAAGACTAGAGCCTCCTGCTACTCTCACCACTTGAGTCAGTACGCTCTACATGAGACTAACTAACTCTTTAGAGTTTCAGGATGCAATCCTTACTTAATTATATACTGAGGCACCAACACGAAACCTTCGTGGAATTACATCTTAAACCATGAGGAACCACCATGAGATCTCACCAAGAGATTCATGGAATTATGTCCTAAACCATGAGACACCACCATGAGATCTCACAAAGAGATTCATGGAATTACGTCCTAAATCATACCATAATCATGTCTCACCAACCAAACATAGGACTATCATGCATACCAATCTCATGCCAATATACAACCAATAGACAAACAAATTCATGTTTTCCATTTCATATTCAACATGGTAAAATCTCATTCCCATTTAATCTCATACAATATACATAGCATCATACATCAGGCTTTTATGGTAAATCATTCTACAAGGCGGGCAAGCAACCACATCAGAAAACCAATCAGAACTAGAGCACAAGACCTGCCCCAGTCTCGCTCAGGCTAGAAACCCTCTCTTAGGCGAGAGAGGTTCTCTCGCTCAGGCGAGCCCTTCTTGCCTAGGCGGGAGCTCAAACAAGAGAACAGTGGCTTCTGCGATTTCTCACTTAGGCGAGACCTCCTCGCCTGAGCGAGATTGCCCCTCGCTCAAAACGAAGGCTCGTCGCCTGAGCCATAGCTCGAGCAGAAAACCTGGCTGAGTTCCTGCTAATCTCGCCTAGGCGAGACACGCTCGCTTGGGCGAGAATATCAACTCTCGCCACTGTTCACGCATGCAACAACCAAGCATTTGTAACACAATCGATATTTATAAATATTCAAAGCAATCACAATAGCACCCAAGCACCTTAAACACAAAACGAAGCTAAAACATGCATATATGAAAGAAACACGAAAACCCTAGCTTCCCTTACCTTACCAAAAGCTATTGTGAGGGGTTTTGGTACGAGCAAAAAAGCACCACAACTCCTAGAACAGTTTAGTGAGCTGAAAATAGTAACACCAGAGCAAAAACTTGGTTACCCAAAGGAACCCTAGCTGGAACCACGAAAACAAAGCTTAGAAAGGAGAAGGTACGGGTTAAGAACTAACTTACATGAGATGGAAATGGAGTTGAGCTAGCTTAAAGACGATTGATATCCAAACCCTAGCAAAGCTCTGTTGAGGGAAAAAGGAAGTGAGCAAGGAACTGCTTTTGCAAAATGGGCAGAATGGAAAACAAAGGGACAGGGCACCCTTTGGGTGGCCCTTAGGCCCAACAGATGAGGCTAGGCCCTTTAACTTTTAGGGCAGAAAAGAGGGTCTTACAAAACTCACTTCTTTGAAATAAAACCATTTTGATATAAATAGAAACTTTTATATAAGATAGAAAATTAAAAGTATCACCTATAACAATGCATGTCTTACAAACTATTATTCCTTGTATCAATTTAAGATTAATGATTATATTTTAGTTAGTCTAATTAAAGTGTTTAAATGAATGTAACAATTTACACGTGGAAAAACAAACACTACTAAAAATTCTCATATTACATGGGATTTTTCTTGCAAATTTGTTAAGAAAAATTGAAAGAAATGACTTTTTTCTACCATTTTTTCTAAGAATTTTAATTGACAAGTAATTTCTTCGTGGGTAATCATTTCATACGAAATTATAAAATTTGTAAGTATTTTCTACAAAATTTGTTGCAGAAAATGTTGTATACAAAATATTTGGCAAGAAAATTGGTAGTAATTTCTAACAAATTTCTTTTCACAACAAAATTTGTAAGTATTTCCTAAAAATAATTCAAAACAAATTTAACATATTTTTTTGTAGTGAAATGACACTAGACAAACAAAATTTGTTCAAATGATTCAAAAAATATATGACTAAAACTACATACTACAAATGACAATTATTTTCTGGCAGTTTGATAAAATGATGTCATATTAAGAAAAATAAAAAATTATATAGTATATCAATTATTTTAGAATTGACAGAAATATTAGTATATTCCCTAATGCATTTCTTTTTCGTCCTGTTACACTACTAACTTCTTTCTCTTCTTGTTACACCACTTCCAACTTCTTGCTCTTCCTATTTACACTACAACCGCAACAGAAGAGATGGTTTTCTTCTCCCCGTGACTACTGTAGTTACAAATGAGCTGATTATCTTATCCTGTGGAAGTCATCTTCTCTTTATGTTGAAGCCATCTAATAAATTTTCCCATTTCTTATTTTTATATTATATATTTTGCATTTAATCACTTTTCAGCAAAAATATTCATTTTCGGTTACATTTTCGTCAACAACGAAAGGCATCTAGAAAACAATATTTTTGTTATATTATTCCTTTCACATATGCAAAGAGAAGAGAAGGAATAAATCTGCTTATTTTTTTAGTATATCACTTCGGAATTTTACTTTGTAGAAGCATATATTGTAAGTCATGATTTTTTTTCAGATATATTTATACAATTTTCGGTTTTTCAATGAGCTTAATTTGATCTCCATTTTATATTTTGTTTGGTTTTTTTATATAATGTTTATGCTGTGATTCAAAATAATTTATACACGCTAAGGTAACATTTCAAGTCTCAATATTGTGTAATGATGCTTTTGCACATTTTTTATATTAAGAAAACATATTTTTTATACGTTATGACTAGAAAAAAAAAATTCAAAGGAAAGTGGTCTTAGGATAGGACACCAATTATAGGAAAAAAAATAGTTAATTTCATTTCTTTTATATGTATGCAAATAAATAATGTCTCTCTCTAAAGTAGGAATGGAAATTCGGGGCGGGTCTAGAGATGTCAAAAAAATTCGTACCTGCGGGTATTTGCAGATAAAATCCGCAACGAGCAGGAAACGGATATTAAAAATGGATACCCGTGCGCTACCCACGGGTACGGGTGGGTATTTTTTATACCCGCATGTTAACGGGGTGGGTACAAATATCATAGTATCCGTACCCGTGGATACCCGTACCCGTTAAATTTTAATTCACAAAAATACCCTTATATATATATATATATTAGTAAAAAACATTCTTAGTCTTTATTCAATAATAGTGCTCAGATTCTTACCCCACATCGGAGTAGATTACTTCCAGATACAGTGGAAGCATTGATGTGTCTCCAAGACTGGTTATGGACCAACATGGAAGGTAATGAAATTAACACTTTTACTTAGATATTTTAATTAAGTGATTGTTAGAAATTTTTAATGAACTTCTTATGTTTTTAGGCTCTTCTAGATTAAAATTGGACAACATGAAACTTTATACAATGTTGCAAGAGGTGGACATTGATAAAGTTAGTAATTTCTTTAATATTTCAATAAAAAATAAAGTACAATATAAATTTTTAGTGAGTTTTTATTTGTTTGTTTTTCATGAATCAATCGGAGAAAGTGAGCTTGTTAATCTAAGCACTAGTTATAGTTAAATATTTGTTTTTTTAAATATTTTTGTAAATACCCCCTGGTACCCGTGGATACCCGCGAATATGAAAAAAATAGGCGGTTACCCACATAACGGATATGGGTACAGGTACGAGGCGAATATTTATCCAGCGGGTAGCGTACGGGAGAGCTACTACCCGTACCCTACCCGTCCCGTTGATATCCTTAGGCGGACCAGATAGGCTGGCTCGCATAAAAAAATGCGGAGCAAGCTGGAATGTTGAACCTGCTAGTCTGTACAAGCCTGCATCGCATAGGTCCACAACCTACATGGGCTAAAGGCGAGGTGGGGCGGGCTGGCCCGCTGATTTTTTGATTCTCGCATCATTTATCACCCTTTTTCTATAAGTTTCCTTTTTTATTATTATTATGTTTATGTATAATCATTATATATAAGATAATGATTTTAGTTATTGAATATAAAATATCTTTTTATGCATATTTAGGTACTTATCTTGTAATCTTCATTGCTATTGTTTCTTGTCTATATTTTCTTTTATATAACCAGATAACATCTCTTGTTTACTAACTTGAGTGTTTGAGTGTTTGAGCCTCTTTGCAAACACCTCACCTCAATCCAGAGAAGGAGACATCGCAAACAAGGAGATAAGGAGGAAAAATCTTAAACAATGGTTAAGGAGATGACATCTCGTATAAGGAGACAAAAGAGATAATATTTCGAACAATGAGAAGAAAGTATTAGGTCTGATTAAAATATCTTAATCTCACACAATAACAATATATATTATAGTTTAATCTTATTTCTTATTTCTAACTAATATAAGATCATTAACACACTTTCTTACATTGGTGGTGAGTGGTATAATAATCTCAATAAACTTAATTAAAATATATTAAAAAAGACAAAAGGTATTCGTATTTTTCTCTAATGATTAAACAAAGCATTTTAAGTTGAAAAGTCATTCCAAAAGTGTGGTCTGGGTGATTTTGTTATTAAGAGTGGAAGAAAATGAATGAAAGTGAATTAAGTAAGAGAAGCTAATTCTGAGGTGAAGTGATAATAATAAAAATAAAATGAGATGCTGAGCACTTTATTCCAGTGATTCAAAAGCAGCACAAAAGGAAAAGGAACCAATAGTATTCAAACATTTACCCTAAAAGTATTGACGTGAAGGTGATGCTACATTTCACATGCAAAGGGATTCTTTGCAGCCCAACTTTCAATGATATGCAATAAATTAACTAAAACAACATTCTTTTCAATGAATTCTGTGGTTGAAAGAATATATATGTTATAGGTTCGTCACCATTTTCTTTTCTTTTCTTTTTCAATTGTTTTTCATTCTCACATGAGACAATTTTCACCTTGTTTTTTCAATAGATTCCAGAGTTTGAAGGTGAAAAAGTATAAATTGTATCTAGTTAATCATAAATTTTAATTAATGAGTTATATATATATATATATATATATATATATATATATATATATATATATTCTGACTCATTTAACTCTGTTTAATAGTGTTTTTAAAGTTTTATTTATTTTATCTAGTTGGAAAATTAAACTTTTGACTATTTCATTTTCTTATAGGTTTTTTTATTAATTTGGTTGTATTTCGTGGAGTTATTGGGAGTTTTGGTATGTTTTTATCTTTTTACATCAATTATTTAGGAAACAAGTATTAACTCAGCAACAAAAGCTATTCTGAATTATAAATGAATTTCATTCTAAATATAGAAAGGTTGTTGAATACTATTGGTATTAGAATGGTTAAAATTTCACTTTGATATGTTTGGTTCGATTTGGTTAATATTGTATGTTTCATAAGTTTTGAATTTGATATTTGGTTTAAATTCAAATCAGTGATGCTGGTGAAGGCAATTTGTGTAATAATTGTAAATATAAATTTTAAACCTGTGAGGATAAATATAATGGTCAATTATGGGTTAGAGATTTGATGCGTAAGTATGTAAAATTGTCGAGTTTACGTATATCAGTTAGGTTGACAAAAATATTTGTTTTTTCGGATATCCACAAATGAAATTTGCGATAAATAATTGATATTTGTGATTATTTGTTATTAACAGGTAATAGTTAGCATGTATTTTAATATACATTTATAAACGGGTTGAATATAAATATCATATTATCCCTATTCGCGAATATCCGTTACCCGCAAAAGATTAAAATTAAAATTTAATTTATATTTTAATAAGCTAAATTTAGTTAAAATTAAAATTTAATTTATATTTTATTAGATTAAATATAATTTAAATTTAAATTTAATTTAATTTATATTTTATTTTATATTTTTTTGTAATTTTATTTTAAAAATTATTTTTTAAATATTCGTAGATACTCATTGGTATTTTTCAAATAGGTAAACAAATGAGTAAAGGATGAATTTTTTTGTTGCGCGTGGACACTATCCGTGCCCGATCTGACTCGTTGTCATCCCTAATCTCACTTAAACATTAAGTTGTTGCTTACATTAAATTCATGAAAATAAGCTTGAGCGCATTGCAGCATCACTTACGGTGTGTTCGAATGAGAGGATTGTTAAAATAAGTGGATTTGCAAACATGAATTGTTAACAAAATTTGTATTCCTTTTAGATGATTTGCACAGATTTTCAAAAATAAATTTACGAATAACCATCTAAATCTCATCTCTCCATAAAGGATTTATGGCAATTTGACATTTATAACTCCACTAACACATTTGCTTGATTATTATGGCAATGCACTGTACAACGCGGATTGATTTGCTCTCATTTTGTTAATAACAATTTTAACTTTTAGAAAAATAAGTTTGAAAACTTTTTCAATTACTTTTAAAGGTTTATCACTTAGGTATAAGCATAGTGCCAAGCCATATAACAAATTGGTCAAGTGACAAAAACCTTAGTTTGAGCAAGATGACATTAGATAGTTAATCACTCATGCGACCTAAAAGTGAGTTTCAACACTTATTTTACATTAAACCACACATCGTGTGTATTCAACCTAGAAGTGAGTTTCAACACTTATTTTCCATAAAACCACGTGTTATGTGTGTAAATGTTTAATAATGTAATATTTAAAAATCTTGAGCTTCTATTTGTATATTCATATATGGATGTATTAAATTGATGTAGCTATGCTGATAAGATTAGATGAGCTAGATTCTTGGGATGGTATACAAAGAGAAATCATAGTTTCAAGTATTAAGTACTAAAACTAAGTGAAAGAAGATACCCTTACTTAATTGATTATCTAAACCACATAGAGTAAGACATTGGGTGGTGAGAAAGTTATGCGTTATTGCATCATTATTACAATTTCTTAATTGGTGAATTTACTCTACTTACGAAGTTAATGTTTATGGGTGGACCAAAAGCACTTAGACTTAGAATGAGTCAAGTGATGTTATATGGTGAGATATACTTAATACAAGTCTTTAAAGATTAATATCTGGAAGGGTGTTCATCTGTTATTTTTTAATCGTTAGAGCAATAGTTCTTTGAAATCGATTAGATACATTTAGTTTGATATGAATTGATTTTTTTAGATGATACACATTCATGACAACTTATCCTTCTTGTGTTTTCTACTCTGATTATGATTATATTTGACATGTGAGCAAATGATACTACATGTGAGATATACTTAATATAAGTCTTTAAAGATTAATATATGGAAGGACGTTCATTTGTTATTTTTTAATCGTTAGAGTAATAGTTCTTTGAAATCGATTAGATAGATTTAGTTTGATATAAATTGATTTTTTTGGATGATACACATTCATGATAACTTATCCTTCCTGTGTTTTCTACTCTGATTATATTTGACATGTGAGCAAATGATGCTACATATTAGGTGACATGTTTAAATATGCATAAAGTTATATAAATATAATATATATATATATATATATATATATATATATATATATATATATATATATTAGGTTAGAAATAGGTGTTATAATATGTGTGTGTGCATTTGTAGAATTATTTAACTTAAAAGGAATGATGTAGTTTGATAGGGAATTTTGAGATGATAGTTCATTTCTATTTGAAAAATTAAAATACTTTATGACACAATGTTTAGGTAAATAATTTCAAAAGAGTTTGAAATTTTAAATTTTATGGAAGTAATTAGATTACTGAAAATTAGAAAATTTTAAATTTAACACAAAAGAAAGTAAAAATTTGAAATTTTTTATATTATTATCTTCGTATTCTATCGTCAACTCGATTTTGGTAAAAATATTGTTAGCTTGACTAAGGCCAATACATTATTTTCTTGTTATTTTCTTGATCAAGGTTTGTGTATCATGTTATCAACATTATTTCTTTATAAATATTAGTGAAGATTTCTTTCAAACTAAAGTCGATTATGTATTTTTTTTGTCAACATTGTTAGAATTATTTTATTATTGATGTTAAACTTATGTTATTTCTAAACCGATAAGGGTTAGGATTTTCTTGGTCAATATTAGTAATATTTTTTTGGCTGACATCAAACACATTTTTTTTTCTTCTACGTCAATTGGGATTATTTTTTATTGGCGTTAAGATTTTTTTTTTTCAAATAATAACAATTAGATTTTTTTTTTTGGACAACATAGGTGATGTGTTTTTTAAAAGGTGGTCAAATTTATCAACTCAATAAGGTATTTCAAAACAAAACATACTTCGTTGTTGCTATTGGAAGCTTATGACAAATTGAAGACATCCAAAAAATAAGAAAAGTTACAAACAACAAATTACAAAATGGATTAAAAGTAAAAGAAGGAACGAAGATGTCACCTTTAGAAGGAGTTCCAAAGGATAAATATGGAAAGTCACTACTTGAAGACATGTAAAATAATTATAATTTTTACATGACATTTAATAAGCTTATGCAAGTACTTACAACTTAATACATGACATTTAAAATGATACGTTGAAGGTAGATATAATTTATGTATCTATTTCACTACCTTGGACATTCAAAGTTAGTCTTATCAAATATATAATTTTTTTTTATTTTATAATATTCTATAATTTCTAATACACGTATATTTTCTTTTGCATTTTCATTTCTTTTCATGGATTCTTATAAATCTTTCTTAAAGTTTTTTCTTTATTTTTTCTGTGTTCTTTTTCTTATCATTCTTCTTATTTGAATTTTTTTTTTTGTAATTCTTTTTTCTCCTTCTTTATTAGATTTCTCTCTAATCTTAAAACCATATGTCGTAGGTCAGAATTATTTCTCACCAATACTAATTAGATTTTTTTCTAATTAACATTAGGAGAATTACTTTTCGATTCATGTCAACTAGTTTTTTTTTTGTTAATTTTTATAAGTTTTTTTTTTTTCATTTGCATGGTTAGAATCTTTACTAAAAATTCCCATGTAATAAATTCTCATAGTACATGGGAATTTCCTTGTAAATTTATTAAAAAAATTTATAAAAAAATAACTTTTTTTGCTATTTTTTCTAAAAATTTTAATTGGTAGGTAATTCCTTTGTGGGTAATTATTTCCTACAAAATTATAAAATTTGTAAATATTTCCTATAAAATTTGTTGCGAAAAGTGTAACACCCCATTTAAATAATTACTTGAATTAAATGATATGTCACACATATAATATAAGAAGCGAAGATTCGGAGTATAACGTCACTCCATATAATTGTCCAAAATACACAGCGGGGAAATAAGGCACACCAAGATGCCCATACAAAAGCAAGTACAAGAATCTAACAGTAGTTGATAATATACCAAAGGCCAAAACAGTACATGGGTCATAGCCCTAGGAAAAAGCCTAAATAAAAGAAGTCCAGTTCAGGCAGACTATACAGCGGGATCATCCCTTCCTTGTTGACCTCGAGTACCTCTCGCGTCTGCTCACATCAATAAATTGATGATCATCACAAAAGGAGAAGAACCACACACAAAGCAACAAAGCAAGCAAGAGGGTAAGCTAGAGTATAAAACGGTTTATCAGATACATGCTATTTCACAGACCAACGAATATATGTCAACCAATCATGTCATGACTTGCAAACAATACACTAAGACTCAAACTCGACTCATCCAGATATATATAACTTAGTCGGATTTAGCGGATGCTTGCACATGTGGTGGATTTACCTGCTTACCCCCGAGCTAAGTGTTACATTGTCTCAATCCCCACACACAAGGTTAGCCCTTAATGAGTTTCAGGCCTCCTGCTACTTTCACCACAAGAGTCAGCCTGCTTTATGTGAGACTAATTGACCCCTTAGAGCATTAGGATGCAACCTTACCTTGAATCCTTACTAAGTTATATAGATGGGGCACCACCATGAACTCTCACTAACAGGGGTCATGGAATTACGTCCCGACCAACTGAGGCACCACCCTGAGATCTTACCTAGAGATTCAAGAAATTATGTCCTAACCACATACAAATCATGTTCCAACAACCTAGTAAACACTTTGGTGCATATAGATCTCATGCCAACCTATATGATCAACTCTCATTCATATCCCATGTCAAATCCATACTAACTCATCATTCTCAAACCATGAATCATTCCATACATGCCTCATGCTCAAATCATGTTAAACTCATAAGTCACAACCCATAGTACATCTTGTTCACATAGAATCACTCAATTCATGCTTTAAAATGCACAATCAGTCCAAACATATGACCAACATTCAAAAACAGAAACCACAGAACCAACGCACTCCTTGCCCAGCCTCTCGCTTAGGCAGAAGGGCCTTGCTTAGGCGAGAAAGTCCTCTCGCTCAGGCGAGGGCTCGAAAAGGGGAACAGTGACTTCATGCACTCTCTCGCTTAGGCGAGCCCTTCCTCGCCTGAGCGAGACTATGACTCGCTCAAAACAGAGACTCGTCGCTCAAGCGACAGCTCGCGCAGAAAAACCAGAGCGAGCCCCTGTTAGTCTCGCCTAGGCGAGATGTGCTCGCTTGGGCGAGAAAACTAATGCTCACCATTGTTCTCTTGTGTACAGCCCCACGAACATGATCCCAAACAGCCCAATGATGCATTTCACAAGTTCACAACAATCATACAAGGCATACCATGGTGAAATAATAGTGACTCAAGTAGAAAAACATGATAAAAGAGTGAACCTTAGCTTCCCATACCTAGAAAGGGGATAGCAAATGGGTTCCTAGGTACGAACAAAGGAGCACTGCAGCTCCTAGGGCAGTTTAGCGAGCTGAAGAAAAAGGAACATAATGAAACGAAGCTACCAAGGGCGACTTTAGTTGGAAATCAAGACAACGGTGCTAAACAAGGGATGTATTGGATGAAAGACAACTTACGTGAAAAAGAATGAGCTCGAACCAGTTTGACGAAGGCCAAAGACTAAACCTTAGCATAGGTTCGCTGTAACTCCAAGACAGGAAGAGAGTCTGGTTCTGAAAAGTGAAGTGAACTGAAAGGGGTTAGGGCAGATTAGCGTGTTTGGCTCCCGATGGGCCAACCCTATGCCCAACTGAATTGGGGTAGCCTTTTTAAATTAGGGCAGAAAATAAATTAGTGGACTTTACAAAAAGTGTTTTATACAAAATATTTTGTAAAAAAATTTGCAGGATTCTTGCAATTTTTTTTTCATAACAAAATTTATAAGTATTTTCTATTTTTTTTTTAAATTCAAAATAAAATTGGCAGAAAATGAATTTTTTTACTAGTGAATTATATTTTGTTTTAGAAAATCATTGTCGTTCCTATATATATCAACAAGATTTTCTCGACCAATGTCAGGAAATTTGTGGAGTGTGAACTAGATATTTTCTATTAAAAATTGTCATGTTTTCTTCAATGTCTGCATTAATTGTTTTTTATTATCAATAAGAAAAAGGTTTTGTCAGTTAATTCAATTAAAATAAAAATTATTTTGAAAATGTAAAATTTATAATGTATCCTATATTTTCTTTCTATTAGCCGTCGTACATAGAATATGTGTAGTAATTAAAAGAATATCAGTACTTACATCTATTTTTCTATTAATTTGCTATTTGTTAGCTAAATGTGGAAACCTATAACCCTTGGACTACCTGACTTTCCATAGACCTAATTTACATAAGTCAACTTCTAAGTAGGTCAATTTAGGTTTTGCTTTATATACAATTCACACATCAAACTTGTGATAAGTTGAGTTGATAGGTAGGTTTCAATTAATTTTGAACTTTCAAAATGAATATTTTTTATACAAAAAACTTGTTATCTCAATTTTATATTAAATTTCAAAACAAAAAAACATGGTAAATTTGATTTTTATTAACTATTTTGTCGCTGTTAAGATTATAGGCATATTATTATTATTATTATTATTATTATTATTATTATTATTATTATTATTTAAGTTGAAATAAAAAAAATTAACAAATGTGGACTTGAGATAAACTGAAATTAAAGTTCCAATTGGTGAAAAGTGTTTTAGGATAGAGTTAGGATTTCCTATACCTAGGGCAGTACATAAGGGATTATACCCTATAATTTGTATCTCCTATTGGAAAGAAAACAAATAACTTTGAGAAGACACTAGTGGGCATGCTTTAGAGATTTGATTAATGTATTTTACAAATCAATGTTTGTTCCCACTAATGAAAAGTTTGAGAAGGTGATGTCAATCAACATGACGATTAACGATTATGGCATGAAAATTCCCACCAAACAAAAGAAAATGGAAAAAATATTGGAATGGCATATATCACATCTTTTTGATTTGTTCTTCTCTTTTTAGGGTTAATTCCTCGAAATATATATATATATATATATATATATATATATATATATATATATATATATATTGAACAAGATATCGTTCATGTCTTCCCATTCTGCAACACCTAAACAAACGATAAGTATAATTAAGAGAGTAAAACAACAAAAATCACGATGTGGAAGCCCGTTTTGGTGATGATTATTGTTAACCTAGCTTTGGCTTTTGTCAATATATTTCTTAAGAAAGTGCTTAATGAAGGAGTGGATTACTTCACCATCTTAACATATCGACAAGCAACTTCAGCCATTTTCTTAGCACCTATTGCTTGCTTCTATGAAAGGTACCATTTACTTCAATCAACTCTTAGTTTTTGTTCTCTCGGTTACTATATGCTTGTTAGGGATGTTTCAATAAATTTCATAATAAATAATCTAAAAGAAAAAAAAATGTAAAATTTTTTCTTTTAGTTCTTAAAAAGGATTTGTTTAAAGAGATTTTAAATATGGACATTTTTTTCCTACACCTCCATATGTTTCTTTCTCTAGATTTTATTTATTTATTTTGTCTTCGGATAGTACAATTTGAAAATTAAGAATGACTTTCCAATTATATAATTTTAAAATTATATTTTTTTTAAAAAAAAAATTATTTTTAGAACTTTCGGTCTGTGCAATATGAAAGCTAAAAATAACTTTAAAAAGTTCGAAAAAGTTAAAAAAAAAATAATTTTTAAATTATACAATTCAGAAGTCATTTAATTTTCGGATTGGATAATCCAAAAGTTAATTTTAACTTCTAAATTACACAATCTAAAAATTATATTTTGCTTTTGGATTACAAATTGAAAGTAATTTATTTTCTCACTTCAAAATTACACCATCTAAACAAAATTGATTTCTTTTATACGATTGATTCCTAATTTAGTCATTTTGTTTGTTGATTTAATTTTACAGGGAAAGGAAGCTGGAGGGTCACATAATATGTCTGCTTTTCATAAGTGCTCTTGTGGGGTAAGCATTCTATACACATTGAGAATATTAATTTTTTGAATACATCCTTTTATTAAACATGTGCGTGTCAAGTTATTTTTAGTAAATATGTGTGTGCTTCATTCCTTATTTGAGAGAATTTATTTTAAATCAATGAACCCCACATGAATTTGTAAACATGACAGTGATTTTGGAAAATACACATTTGAGATTATATATAGTATATATTTGAAAACATTTTTCTCTATAAAAACTTGTAAGAATGAGAAGTTAATTTTATGTTTTTTACCACTAAAAGTGGTAATGGGAGAAGCTGAAATATTATACTGATAAAAAAAAATTGTGAATTTGTTTGATTTATTTGCAGGGTTACCTTCACACAATACCTGTTTCTTATGGGACTGGAATATACATCTGCAACTTTCTCATGTGCATTTCTAAATATGGTGCCTGTATTTACCTTTATTATGGCACTGCCACTCAGGTAAGTCAAAACAAATAATGAATAGTATAGGTTCTTTTTTTCACCTCATAATTTTTTTAAATTTTAGAGTATGCAGTTCAGAATTCATTTTTTTTTCTTTAAAAACTTTTAGATTGTATAATTTGTCATTTAAAAATATCTTTCAGATTTTACAATCTAAAAGTTAAATGATTTTCAGATTGTATAATTTAAAAATAATTTTTTGGCAAAACAAATAACTTTCAAAATACACAATTTGAAAATCTTTTTTGGTTTTTATGCGACCCAAAAATCACTTTTCTAAAAATAAAATAACTTCTAAATTACACAATAAAGAAAATTTATAAAGTCATTTTTTATTTTTGGATTGCATAATGAAGGACAAAATGGGAAATTTCTCGTGAAAAAGAAACATATGGAAGTAGAAGAAGAAACTATCCAATAATTTATTTTAACGTATTGTTTCTTAGAAAATAATACATTTAAACACATTTCTGAACTATGTATGTGTTTTAAAAGGAAAAATAAAATATGAATCCTAAATTTAATTTAATTGATCAAGTGAATCTTTTGATAGAAGAAGTTCATAATGAATTTGAATCCTATTATTTTTCATTTGAATATTCTTTTAATCTTATACATATGATTGATACATATCATGATAATATGTTTTATAATCACGAAAATTAAAATATTGGACACAAAACACGAAATTTATAGAAGTTCTTTCATTGAAATATTATAAATAAATTAGTATTTTAAATGTTTAATTAGAATTTACAAGAGTGGCAAAACAAAAACAGTCTATCATGAAGTAAAATCTAACAGAAGTTGAAGGATTTGCTATTCCTCATTTGTTCTTCATCCAAAAAATTATGTATTTTATTGGTTGATTAAAACTAAAAGATTGAAATCACAGAAAATGTCTTATCTTGTGAGAGTTTTATGCAGCAAATTTTGTGTGATTATAGATCAGTAGATGCTACAGTGATTGTGACCCTTTTTATCTTGAAACTTGAAATTGTAAGGATAGAGAAGTTAAACATGAGAAAAATGAGTGCTAAGGCAAAGGTTTTGGGAACTTTTGTGTGTATTGGTGGAGGTTTGGTGTTGATCCTTTACAAAGGAATGCCCTTAGTCAAGCAAGAACAAGAGCACATTGCAGACAAAGACACAACAACACCATCAGCTTCCAAGTTAAAGAAATGGATAATAGGTTCGCTGCTTCTCACTGCAGGATGTGGCTTGTGGTCTTCATGGTTTCTCATACAAGCAAGGATTAGCAGAAAGTATCCATGTCAATACTCTAGCACAGCCCTTTTGTCCTTTTTTGCTGCCATTCAATCAGCAATTTTAACTTTGCTCCTTGACAGAAGTAAGACCAAATGGATTCTCAGAGGAAAGTTAGAGATTCTCACTGTTGTATATTCTGTAAGTATACATATCCTTTATCACATAATTCCACATTTAGAAATGTACGTGGAAGTTAACATACCTTAAACAAGAAAATATCTTATTAAGAACTAACTTTAGTGATCAAAAGTTGTTAGTTATTATACTGACCAATTTAGATATCAATTTACAAAATAAAAAATTATTGGTTATTAAAATAGTTACTATTATAAATAAAAAATATAATTGGTCTTTAAATTGATTTCTAAAATTTAGCTAGCATAATTTTAACTACCAAAAAAAAATTTATCAGTCAACATTAGCTACCAAAGGAATTGGTTTCTAAATTAGTCTCTAATTAATGAGTGATCAATTATAATTTTTTATTCATAATAGTAACAAAAAATATTTTATTTTGTAAATTAATATCTAAATTAGTTACTAAAGTGACTAATAACCTTTTATCACTAAAATTGGTTATTAACGAGACATTTTCTTACGGTGAAATCCAATACTAAATCATTATTTCAATCCTTGAAAGTCTCATTAGTGTCTAAAATTGAAGAAATTATAAAATAAGTTTTTAGAAGTAAAATCGTCAATTATATTAGTTTGAGTTTAGTTTGATCCATTTTGGGGGACGAAAATGAAGTTTAGTCTCAGATTTGAATTTCAATTCACATTTTGTTGAAGGTCTCGTACTAATTAGACATAAAACAAATTTATAATATATAAGTGAATACAAATCTTATATTATTAGTCATCGGAAGGTTAAATTTGACTTCACTTCTTAATACACAACAAGTTTGCACTATTTACACAAAATTTTGCATTAAAAGTTAGCTTTGTGGAGGCAGGGGCTGGTTGGATCAGGCTTGTGCTATGTGGCAATGTCGTGGTGTGTGAAACAAAGAGGTCCAGTTTTCACTTCAGCATTCACCCCTCTTCTGCAGATGTTTGTGGCAGTGCTTGATTTCTCTATATTACAAGAGGAAATTTATTTGGGAAGGTTGGTTTTGGTTATTATCATTCTCTTTTCTTTTTCTGTTTCATTCACTTTTTTACATTGCATGGCCTCTGATGCATCCCTGCATGCAATGAGCAGTGTTGCGGGATCAGTGTTGGTTATTTCTGGCACTTATATTCTACTTTGGGGTAAAAGTAAAGAGGAAGAACAAAATGCCATGAGGGATACTCAAGAAGATGAAGAATGTATGAATAGTTTTGAGGCGAATCCAAATGTAGCCTCTAAGCTAATGCCTAGAGGGGAACAAGGATTATCTGAATTACAAGTGAAGCAGTTGGCCATTGCAGTAACTAGAAGTTGATAAAATTCTCAAGAGAGAATGTTAAGAAATTTAGCTTGAGTATCAATTTGTCAATTACTCATGCGTATGTGTACATAATGCAAAGCTTTCATATGCATTCATGTAATGTATTGGTTGATTTGCACATGTAAAACCTAACTTGTAATTTCACATTGATAGATATTTTATGAATATCCATTGAGTCTTATTTCCATTGTAGTTTTCCTTGTAGCTTTAATAGTAAACTGTTAAGGATATGTTTGGACTTCAATTGGAAGACTAACCAATTTTAATTTCCAATGCATATTGAGCTAACATGTTTGACACTTTTTTCAAAGTAAACTATAAACAGAATCCACTTCAAATTCAGGTTAAGTTAAAAATTACAATAAGTTATTTTGTTTTCAACTTCAATTGAGTTCAACTCAACTTAGTTCCCTACTTGAAATTCATACAGTTTCCTTTAATAGTTCATAGTATTACCATTGGTACACTCTTTTGCATCCTAAGAGAAATGGTTTTCATTATAAGAATGGAATACATTATTGTTGTTGAAATCAAGAACAGGGTCACTATGGAGACTGAGGGTGCCTTTCTTATTTGCTTGAAGCTGAAGTACCCAATTAATTAATATACTACTATTTGACAATATTTCAAAGAACATAAAAGAAATGGTGTACATGTTATAGCATTATAGGGAAAAGAGAGGGTTACATCATTTTTCATTGCAACTTTCATTTTGATGGAGTCCTCACATCCTTAAATGTGCTCTCATCTTTAGTCATGTAATTATTGTAATTGCTATCCAAGTAATAGTTTTCACCACTTTATCACTAGAACCTTTGGAAACAGAAAAGTTGTTGCTAATGATCATATTCTTTATTACATTTTCTTGGTGTTAATTTTTGTTGGAATCATTTTTTTTTTCACTTGACCAAATTTCTTCTAATTTCGCATGGTAGTTTTTCACAATTCTAATTGCCTTTTTTTCCAATAATTTGTTTCCTTGCACATACCACATGGATAATATGTCTTGGAAAAAATTATAGTTCTCCCTATTTATAAAAAATTGCATCACATTTATTTTTTCTATGTTCTCTATTTGTAGTTCGCAATTTGAACTTGAAAGAAATTTTTGACGGAATCTTGGTCGTGTATCACTAATGATTCAATTAAATCCACTCATTTTGACACCAATAAAGTAGAAACATTCTTCTTTTTTCTATCTCAGGAAAATAGTCTTTTATGGTTGCAAACTCTTCCATTCTTATTAAATTTGAATTATAACGACACAAACAATAGTATTTTCTTGAAATTCCTATGGTAGAATACACATGCATCTTGAGAATAGTGTTAGCTACTGCCTGTTTCAAAATAAATAAAACTTTTGTATTTTTTCTCTTATTTTCCTTCAGATATTTTTTTCTGAGCTGCACAAATGTAAACAAAAGCAATGAGTCTTTTTTAGTAAGGTCCCGTATACCTTTAAAAAACAAAAAAAAAAAAAAAAGTCTTCTTTATTATCTCTAAACCTCAACTTTCATGGGAGAAAGTAGGATAGGAATACGTTAGATATTACTTGATATTATTAAGATAGTGTTAGATATTGTTAATCACAATATCTTCTATTTACTTTATTTATTTTTAATTACTCTTTCTAATTATACCTCTCTATTATAAATAGATTACCCTATGTGTAATTTATACACAATAATTTATACACAAGGGAGATTAATCTCAATCTTTATTTTCTTTATTCTCAATAGAATAGATAACGGTATTACACTTGTCGTAAATTAAGAAAAAAATATATATAAACGGCACAGTATATATAGTAGGGTTTCTTTTTGAAATAATTGGGTAAATATCAACATTTAGCGTATGATCTAACATCCTGTGATGTCACTGTTAGAGTAAGGGTAGTATTTGGTCGATTAGTTGAGATGATGTGAGCAAATGTTGATAAAGAGAAATATCTAAAAACAGCTTCAGTGAGAATAATGGAGTAGTAGATAAGGAGAAGCATTTCCTAAGAAGTGGTTTTGGGTAAATTCCATTTTATTTATTACAATAGATTCAACAGTACTTTTTTTTTTCAAGTTCTAGGATTCGTAAATGTAGAGACTACTCGTATATTAGAGAATAATCCCTTTATTCTACAAATTTTTAGCATCCATACACTAAGCTTTTTTACTCAATTCTAGAATATTCAACAAATTTGATGAAGCAGCAGGGATCAAGAAAGCTCATGATCCCAATCTCCGTCTGGAAAGTGTTGCCTTGCTTATTTGCAACTTATGGCACTGGTCGCATCCCAATTTATAGGGATGACCAAGTTATGCACACCATCTTGCCACTTGGGTTAAGAGAAACTCAGAAATAACCTAACATGGCCTAATTCTAGTCCTATCTGGTGAAGGATACAAGAAAACAAAAGCGAATAATGTATGAATAATTCTGAGAGCACTCCGAAAAAGGATTCTCTGAAATGCTATGGTAACTACAGTACACAAATATTTAAATACTTAGGTGCATAACAAATGATCAACAAATTTGGGTTGAGAAGTAATTCATCAATTACTCGGGCAAGCGGAACATGCCAATTCTTTAATCACAGTTTTTCATCTACATATATATGTAATGTATTTGCTAATTTGCACATGTAAAGTACAACAATTCCAATTTTCATAGGGAGGGATGATACAGCATACACTAACAAATATCTACACTACCATAATGAAAGAAGTATTTGATTTCATCCTTTTAAAATCAAGAAAAGAAAGGAAAGAATATTGCTTGAGCCAACGCTCCATACTAGAAAGTTAAATCAATCTGGACAAGAAAAACACTTGTATAAAAAAACGACAGCACATTGCCCATTTGGATAAGAAACCATATAGAAAATAATAATAATAATAATAACACAAGTAGAGAGTGAAACAAAGGATAATACTTGGATTGCTATGAAATTTGCAAGGCTCTGACCCGAGCAGTCAGTTCCCTGACTTGGCTTCTTAATCGCTCAGGATTGCAGAAGAAATCAACAAAGACTCGTCTTTGAAGTCCAATTTCTTGTGAATGATGTTTTACAATCTGAATGCCAGTGTGAACAAAGTTTCAGTCATCACAACAATAGGTTCAGAATCTTTGAAATGCTTGTGGAATATGTACACATTCATGTAAAACTTGACAATAGATATGTGGTTCAATATAATGGGGACGAGATGGAAATGAAAGAATAAAAGAAACTACATTTTATCAAGAAAAAACCTTGGTATATGTCAAGAGTGACTACATGGATTTGAACTTAAAAACTATCAACTAATTTACTTTCCTTTTTCAGTAAGGCCAAGGCCAAGGCTCAATTTTCAGGATTAATGAACTATTGTCCTCACATTTTAAGTTTTCAGATTCAATAAGTATGAAAATAATTATGCCAAAGATATATTTTCATGAAAGTTGTAAGTGAAAGGAAATACTAAGAGAAGCGTGTTAGGTAAGAAGAGTAGAAAAATCTGGTCAAGAGTATCAAAGATTCTTAGGCCTTTTTCTTGGGGGGTAGAAGCGGGTGGAAATTAAGGAGTTCCAGCATTTTATCATGCTTATGCTGTTGTTGGTGTTTCACTGCACTGAGTAAATACTTCAGAAAATATTAACTCTCCTCAACGACAAGCAGGGAATGGAACGACTTGAGTAATCAAATAGGAGTAGACTTAAGAATAGGGAGAAAAAACAATCTAGTTAATTGGATCATGTTAGTATAAAAAAAAAAAAAATAGCATAAACATGCATATTGACTCTTAACAATGAATTTACTTTAATCCAATATAGTTGGCCTAGATAAAATTCAACAAACTATTCCCCAGATTCCCACCAACCAATTAGAAGATGCCCAATAACAGGGTTTGATATTATTAATCACAATATCAAACAATATCTTCTATTTACTCTATTTATTTTTAGTTACTCTTTTAAACTGTACCTCTCTATTATAAATAAATTATCCTATGTGTGGTTTATACACAAGGGAGATTAATCTCAAAATCTATTTTCTTTATTCTCAACATGGTATCTAGAGCTTAAGGTATTTTTTGGCATTTTTTCGTCACTGCCTCCGCCGTCGCCGCCATCACTGTCGTCGCCGCCATCACTATCGTCGTCGGAAGTGTCAGTTTCGACCGGTGACCACATGGTTCTGATCGCCCTGGCCAGGCAACCTCAACGCCGCCAGAATTGTCGCCATCGGAGCAGCAACGCTCCCTCACGCGTCGTCCGAAGCCGCACCTCTTCCCGTTTCGCCGCCGCGCATGGCGGCGCATCACCCACCTTCTCCGACAGCAATCACTTGTGCCGAAATCGTCTCGTCCTGCTCTTTCTGGATCTAGTATTGTTGATTCAATCAGACCTCTTTGGTATTTTAGGTTTTTTTTTCCTCTCTCTTCTCTTCCTCCATAGGTCATTACCTTTTTATACATGTCTTTCCTCTCTTTCTTCTGTGACCATTCCAAAAACTGTCCGTGAAGCTTTAGCCCATCTTGGTTGGCATCAGACCATGACAGATAAACTAAGTGTTCTTCATAATAGTGAAACTTAGGAACTAGTCCCGTTACCGTCTGGGAAATTTGTTGTTGGTTGCAGGTGGGTGTTTGCTATCAAAGTTGGACCTGATGGTACTATTGATCGCCTCAAAGCTCGTCTTGTGGCCAAAGGTTATACTCAAATTTTTGGGTTGGATTATTGAGATACCTTTTCTCCCATGGCAAAGATGGCTTATGTTCATTTATTTATCACCATGGCTGCTTTTGAACAATGGCCTCTTTATCAACTGGATGTTAAAAATGTTTTCCTCAATGGTGATTTGCAAGAAGAAATCTATATGGAGCAACCTCTTGGGTTTGTTGCTCAAGGGGAGGCTTCAGGAATGGTATATCGTTTTCGCAAATCCCTATATAACCTAAAACAATCTCCTAAGGTCTGGTTTGGAAAGTTTAGCAATGTTGTTCAACAATTTGGTATGACTCAGTGTGAAGCAGATCATTCTGTCTTTTATCAACACTAGAGTGCTGGATGTGTTTACTTGATAGTATATGTTGATGACATCGTTCTTACAAAGAGTAAAAACCATGACAGCTCTCAGTTGAAACAACATCTCTATCACCATTTTCAGACCAAAGATCTTGGCAAACTCAGATATTTCTTGGAGATGTTACTCAAACGACACTTGTGTGTGACAATCAGACTGCTCTTTATATTAGCTCTAATCATGTCTTTCATGAGAGGACCAAACACATTGAGATTGATTGTCATTTCATTCGGGAAAAGATCATGTATGGAGACATCAAGACTGAGTTTATTAACTCAAGTGATCAGTTAGCAGATATTTTTACTAAGTCTTTACGGGGGGCTGGGGGCTAGAATTGATTATATTTGTAACAAGCTTGGCACATACGATTTGTATGCTCCAGCTTGAGGGAGACTGTTAGATATTGTTTAGATTTTGTTTGATATTATTAAGATATTGTTAATCACAATATCAAACAATATATTTTATTTACTCTATTTATTTTCAGTTACTCTTTTTAATTGTACCCCTCTCTATTATAAATAGATTACCCTATGTGTGGTTTATACACAAGGGAGAATAATCTCAAATCCTATTTTCTTTATTCTCAACAGAAATCAATGACTTGGGGAAATTACTAACCAGATGACATGATAAAAGGTTCAGATCGATGTACCTCATTTTTCTTGACATGCTCGTGTGTCACCTCTTCAACAGCAGCAGACAGCTTAGCATTAATCTTTTCCATTTCATCAAGCTCTTTCATTAATGGCTAAATAATATTGGATGGAACAAGGAAAAATGTCAAAACACACAATATAAACAAAAAAGTAAGAAACTGACATGCCCATTCTGATAAAACTTAGATTCAGATATGTAATCAAAATGCTATTACTTTACTTCACCAAGGTCCACATCACAACTACACCGTCAAAAACTAATCCATTCCCTTAAAACCCTAATAATGGAACACCTATTTTGATTTTATTCTTTACAGAGGACATGACAAATACTCTACCTTTCAGGAAAAGGCTTTGGTTGTAATTAATGGACATGAAAAGTACAGTTAATATATTGTTTATAAAGAAATACAAAAACCACTGCAACAATTATGTCTTACAAATTAAAACCAAGCCACAGTATAGATCTGGGAGTCATACCCGAGGGGTCAGTATTGGTTGTGCTGTAGTTGAAGATGCAAAGAGCAGTTGTTGCAGGCTTTGAATAAGGTTGCACCTATAGATTCGAAAATTGACATGAACAATTGCAGTAAATCAGGAACAAAACAACACTCCAAACTAGAGAATTAAATAAAAGAAAACCCATTGCTATCTCACTAAACAATTGCAAAAACTTTATACACTGAATGTAAAAGTGTACAGATATGAACCCCAAATATTGACAATGCAAATAGAATGTCACAAACGACAATATTTTACAGTTAAGCCTACAGCACAGATGATTAATTTATATATTAAGGAAATGGAATCAATAAAATAAATAGAAAAGATTTGATATTCTCTAATAATAATGCTATGACACACAAACACAAACAGAGCCAGAGCCAGACAAAACAAACTCAAGCTGGAGCATACAAATTGTATGTCCCAAGGTTGGACCATATAAACTCAATTTGAGGTCCCCTTAAGGACTGAGTTAATACATTTGCAAGCTGACTATTTCATCTGACAAACTCAGGACAAATCTCTTTCGACAACTTTTCCTGTAAAAAATGGCAGTCAATTTATGTGTTTAGTTCTTTCATGGAATAATGGATTGGATGCAATGTGGAGAACAACTTGATTATCACAATACATCTTCATGGTCTGGATCTCACAAAATTTTTACCCATACAAGTTCACAAGTAAGATGTCATTGCCCTATATTTAGCTTTAGCAGATGATCGAGCAACAACATTTTGCTTTTTGCTTATCCGTGACATAATATTTCCTCCAAGCAAAACGCAATACTTAGTGGTAGAGCGTTTATCCATAGGAGAACCGACCCTATCAGCATCACAATATCCAAACACTTTTATCTTCATAAAGTAGTCCCTATCCTAGAGCCCTTTTAAGATACCTTAGAATATGAATAACAACATTCCAGTGATCAACACAAGGATTTTGCATGAATTGACTTACAACACCAACTACAAAGGACAAATCTAGACTACTTATAGTAAGGTAAATAAGTTTCCCAACCAATCTTCTACACCTTTCTGGATCAGAGAAAACTTCTCCTTGATCTGCCATTAATTTCTGATTTGGGTCCATGGGGCAGTCCACCGGTTAACAATCCACCATACATGTCTCTTTAAGAATATCAAGAGCATATTTTCTGAGACAACAACTCCTTCCTTTCATTGGGCTACCTCTATGCCTAGAAAAATATTTTAGATTTCCAAGATCCTTAGTCTTAAAATGTTTGCATAAGTGTCTCTTTAACTGACATATTTTAACAACATCATTTCCTATGATCACTATATCATCAACGTACACTATTAAGTACACGCTTTCTAGGGCAGTGTGACAGTAGAAAATACAGTGATCTACCTTGCTACATTCCAGTCCAAAAGATTGAACAATGTAGTTGAACTTTCCAAACCATGCACGAGAAGATTGCTTGAGACCGTAGAGAGATCGATGCAACTTACAAACCAAACCAGACTCCCCCTGATAAAAAAACCCAAGAGGTTGCTCCATGTAGACCTCTTCCTCTAGATCACCATGCAAAAAAGCACTTTTAATATCTAATTGATGAAGGGGTCAATCCCAAATAACTGCCATGGCAAGGAAAAATCTGATAGTGGTCATTTTGGCCACCAAAGTAAAAGTATCATTGTAGTTCAGCCCATATATTTGAGTATATCCTTTTGCTACCTCTCGAGCTTTAAGGAGATCAATTTAACCATTAGGTCCAACTTTGATGGAATAGACCCAACGACAACCAATCGTCTTCTTTCCAAATGGAAGAGGAACTAATTCCTACATACCATTTTGTTCAAAGGCTTGCATTTAAACAATCATGGCTTTTCGCCATCCAGGATGATCAAGAGCCTCTTTCACAATTTTAGGAATGGTAATAGACTATGATGCTCTGACACGCCTTGTAAATGGCGTATCCCGTGTATGATACGTATCGGACACCAATACTCGTACGATACTTGTAGGACACACTATGTCCAATTTGAAAGATATTTTTTTATCCTTGACATGATTTTGACGATTAAAATAAGGAACAAATCTTATACTATCACTACATTTGGCATTTTGGATATTAGATAGATAGACTAGATTCATTTTTGTGTTAGTTGTCAGTTTCAAACTTAACATGTATATACATGCCGTGTCCCGTGTCCTATATTTTTTCAATTTAACCGTATATACATGGGGCAGTCCACCGGTTAAAAGAATAATGTGATGGAGACACACAATGATAACTTTGAAAATTATAAATAGGATAAGGGTTCTAAGTAGAGCGAGTACCTTGTGAATGGCAATAGGCCAACCAGAATCCCATTATCAGGAGTCATAGCGTGGGACAATGATGCTGAAGGACTTGATGAAAGGGACTCATTATGTGGTATTTGACTAGTCATTGGAGTGGGAGGTGATGGACCAGGAGAACTAGGTGGATGTGAGGAATTTGGAGTATTGGAAGAAGATGGAATAGTGTTTGGAATTGTATTTATAGAGAGGTCAACAAAAGGTATAGGCAAGACCTGTTGGAAAAAAATTGCTTCTTGAGAAGAGGAAGGAAAGAAAGGTGTTTTTTCAAAAAAGTTGACACTTGCAAACATGTAATATTTCTTAGTGTTAGGCGAACAACATCGATACCCTTTTTCAAGACGAGAATATTCTAAGAAGACACATTTGATGGCTCTAGCTGAAAGTTTATTTAACCCTAGAGTTACATCACAGACAAAACATACACAACCAAAGACTCGATGAGGAGTGTGAAATAAGGGTTCATTAGGAAATACAGAACTTTATTCTTCAAAGAAGAGGGCACTCTATTAATATGATAACATGCAAAACAGAATGGCATCACCCTAGTGATGGGTAGGAACATTGCACCCAACAAGGTACTAGCAGTTTCAACCAAGTCTCTATTCTTCTTCTCTGCTATACCATTTTGCTGAGGTGTATGAGGACATGTGGATTGATGTAAAATGCCATGTGAGTTTAAAAGAGTGGAAAACCATAAGAGAAGTATTCTTTGGCCTTATCACTCCTTAAAACTTTGATCACTTTCCCAAATTGTTTTTTGATTTCATTAAGGAATGACATGAAGATATTCAAAAGTTCAGATCGATTTTTAATTAAGTAAACCCCCAATACACCAAGAATATTCATCAATAGAGGTGAGTAAATAACAAAACCCAAAGGAAGAGACCCGACTCGGATCCCAAATGTCAAAATGAATCAAAGAAAAGATAGAGTTGCATGTTGTTTCAATTCTTATTGGAAAAGAAGAACGAACATGCTTACTGAATTGACATGATTCACATTCTAAGACTTGTAGTTTGCTAAGCTCATGAATCATCCTTTTTAATTTTGATAAACTTGGATGACCTAAGGATCATGTAAAAGCTTAAGAGATTGGGAAGCTAAAAACATACAGATAGTCTAGTACCAAGATAGTAGTAGAGTCCTTTGTAAGGGTGGCAATACAGGGCAGTCAGGCCCGTTTAGGCCTGGCTCGCATTAGGCCTGCACATTGCGAGTCGGGCTAGCTCGCCCCACAGAAAAAACGTTGGCTGAAATAAGTGGCTTGTCCCGCATTCCTTTTGACCCGTAGGCCTGTGGGTTGGCCCACATATTTGGGAAATCACAAATTAAAAAGAAAAGCAAGTCCTGGAGCATCACAATTTTAATAATTGAAGCATCATAATTAATAAAAAACAGACAATAATAGTACAATAACAAATGCGCATGCCCAACAAAACTATATTCTAAAAACTATATTTTGAGATAAAGAAAATAGTGGAAATAGGAATTGAGTGTTGTTTGGGCAAATTGAATTAGCTTGCTTGCAGGAAATTTGATAGATAAGACCAAGAGTTATTGCTCTCATTAATAAGAGGACAACATCTTTTTCTAGAATTTGGGCTAAAAATTTGATAGATAAGACCAAGAGTTATTGCTCTTATTAATAAGAGGACAACATCTTTTTTCTAGAATTTGGGCTGATTAAGTCGTAGGATCATGTTGTTGTAAACTTTGACTATTGTTTCTCATCTTTTTGTGTGGACAAATTTACGTTTTAATGGTCTTTTACTTCTGGAGGTATAAAATATGATATTGGTATGAATTATTTAAGTTATATGATTAGCATTACGTTTAATATACAAGTGCATAAAACTTTAATCTATAAGAGGGTTAGGTTACGCAGGCTTGCAGACCAGCCAACCTTGCCCCGCATTTGGCTCACACGGGTTGCAGGTTATGCACGCTAGGCTTTTTGAGGGCTAGCGGGCCCAATACCTCAGCCCACCCTACATTTATTTTGTGGGCCTACGGGCCGACCCACCGGGCCAAGCCCATATTGCCATCCTCCGGATTCATGTCCTTCACCAATCAATCGTCTTGTACTACGATCTTGAATAACGAAGGAATTGGCATCAAAAGTTATAGAGCAATTTAAAGATTTAGTTAATTGACTTAAAGAAATTAGGTTAAAAGGACAATTAGGAACAAGAACATTCTTAAGGTTTAAGGAGGAAGAAAAGGAAATTTAACCAACTCCTTGAGAAGTAACTTTGGAACCATTGGCTAAAGTAATAACACAAGGAGTTTTAGGATGAGAAATAGAGGAAAATAATGAAACATTACTAGAGATATGATCAGAGGCACTTGAATCAATTATCCATGAACTTTGACACTCCAAGGTTTGAGAAATGCAAGCTTTTGACAAAATAGAGTGGGTGAAAGATGGTGCTTGGCTGCAAGACTTTAACTTGAGATATTCCTTATATTCTTCATCGGAGAACTTGGGCTCAGAAATTCCAGACAAGAAAATGTTGGCTGCCTTTTTAGGAAAACCATGTAAAGAGTAACAATTTCTTTGGGTGTGATTGATTCTTCTACAATATGAGCATTGAGGGTGTCCTCCTCTATTGCAATTATCTCCTCTTTTACAAATAGGTATGTTAAGCGAAACTAGGGATGTAGTCCACAAAAGCAACAGAAAAACCTAGGGTCTTAAGAGATAGAAACCTAGGGTTTTGAGTGAGACTCAATTTTAGCACTTGGAATGAAAAACAGAGGGTGGATACGAATTCAAATGCTCCAACGAGTCAGACGACGTTGGTCTGGGAATATTCCGACCACAGGAAGCTAGCGCGTGAGAGATACACACCTAGGGTGGCCCAACATTTGACTGAAGCGTGACAGCATATCAGCAAAAGATAGGAGGTCCACTCACCAAGGTTGGGTCGCGCTCCTCGAGGCGCACCGAACCGAGGCTTCAAAAGACAGGAGACCGGCGACGGACAGTGACAAACAATGGCAGGTAATGTTGGACAGTGTTGGATAGTTGCAAACAGTGGTGGACAGAATTGAACAGTGCTGAACAGAGGCGAACAACAGTAGATAGTAGGCGGACAGATACACAATGAAACAGAAACCAGCAGAGCGGGATCGACTAACTCTGATACCAAGTTAAGAATAAAAAGATAATATTAAATTGGAGGGCTTGCTAGATCCCTCTTGTGATCCTCTATTTATCATGATAGAAAACTAATACAATGGGAAGAGTAAAAGATTATTCTAGAGTATTCTAGACTCCTAGGTACAACCCATAGAGTACACCACTTATTACTTATTTCAACAGTAAGCATATCAGATCATGTATATAGGAATAAAATCTCAAATAGCTTTGTATTTATCGTAATCAGCTCATATAAAATGGACTCTGTTGTGTAGTCCATACACACATTTTTCAGAATCTATTGCATCTATTTTCCTCTTTCAACACAAACTTTCCATTCAATAGAGTTTTGTGAGAAATTCATTAAGAAAAACAGTTACGGATAGCATTAAATTAACTTTGATTTACTCCACGGTACATATCCTAACTTAACCCTATGATTGCAATAGGAGGAATATATTGGTGACATCCAAAAGAGCGTTAATTAAACAAGGTCAGTGAAGCATAAGCGTTCATAATTTTACAGCATATCATAAATAGTAGTACATTGATTTTAATCACAATACTTACAGTTCATTAATACACCTATTTCTGTCTTCGGGAAGAGAATTCTCAAGGTCGGACTGAAGGCTCATCAAATCCGAATGAAGAGCTGAGATCTGCTTGACAATGCCAGGAGCTGATACATACGTCGACAGTGAAACTTGTGTATCTAGGAAAAAATGTAGAGCACCACGAAAATGGTACAGGATAGCATATTAGAAGGAGAATAGGAGCACTCTAACTTAAATAAATCATAATATTTTGATGAATAAATACTCACTCGAATATATTTTTAGCAGGTCTCTAATAGCATGCAAAAAATGATCACTGTCATGTACTCCTCCTTGTTCTTGAACATCAGAGGCAGCTTGGATCAGGGCCAAGCAATGACCCTGCAAACCATAAAGGGAAGTTCAAAAGATAAAAGTAGAGGTGTGATGTAAAACTGGACTTTGGACCTAGGGTTCTGAAGGAAAATATAGGAAAATATAAAGAAGATATTCAATAGTCTTTTAGAGGGTGATTTGACTCCTCAAAGGTGAGAGGAGAATACTTGATAGGATTGTGATAAAATCAATGATGTTTAATTGAAGGAGCCAAATAAATTCAACAATTGTGAGTTCACTTTGTTCTCTAAAGTACATCTCCTACTTTTAAAGGAGCCAAATTTCCTTATTGGCAGAGGACAAAAGGTAGAATTTAGATAAGAAACTATACTTAGCGTGACTCTAATAAAACCACATTGCATCTATTTCATGTTGATCACCAATATTTCTTAAGAGCAAGCAACAAGTCATGAATGATAAGACCTAACGTTGTATCCTATGCCTTCACTCTCACATTGGATTAGACATATGAAAAATACTTGGACCTATAATTTCATAAACATTTTAATAGAGTAATTCTATCTGTTTGTATGATTTCACTATACTACTACGAAAGAAGAAACAAGAACAGGAGCAGAAGCTCCTCATGATCAAAGATCACTCAATGACCCCTTTTCCATATGACAACTCTTGTTTTCTCTCCACAGCTAACCATCCCCCATGCCATCTCACTACTCACCTAAAAGAGAGTTAAGGGGGTCTAAGATAACCAATCACACCATATGTAAGAAAAGAAAATCAGACACTTTAAATTGGAAGGGGTAAATGGGAATTTTGAAATAAGAAATATACCACTACAAGTGAAAGCAATGAAAAAAAAAATAATCACTCAAAATTAAAGAATAGATGCAATGCAAAATTCTAAGGATACATACCACCCGTCCCTCAGTTGCAGACAAGTATGCTTGAAGCTCAGACTCAATAACCTTGAGCAACGAAAATGCTCCAAGCATGTTCTTCTTTTCCAATTGGCAGGCTATCTTTAAGAACTGATGCCTGGCGAGGAGATTGATGAGATGGTTTATGAACTGCCAAAAGAATGGAGAGGTTTGTTATCAATAGAAGTACTTGATCAATTAAGACAAATCCAAACAGCCTGATAGAATATGTAAAATTCATTGACTTTAAAGAAAGAGATAAGTAGTCTGAACTGTTTCATTATTATTTGATTTGAGTGGAGAAGTAATTTATAGAATACAGATACAGAATCCTAGCTCTGACTAACTGAAAGCTGTCACAACTGAGAGATGCAGCTCTAAGCTATTCAATGGTCTATATTACTTGCAGTGTAACCTATACAACATATACACTTTCAGAAGAGAAAACAAGAAACAGCAACACAATTTAAAAGTTAGCTATGAGCGAGAACAGAAACTTGGAGAACCAATCTAAAATTGGAGAATGTGCACAAAAATCTAACCAGCATATCCCAACACATTAGGACATAATTATAAATAACAAGATTGAAACTGGCTTCTAGAATGAAACTGCCAAAGGACAGCAGAGTGCACCCTGTCTTTCATGTGTCTATTGAAGCCCACTGTGACAGCTGATGTTGTTGTCCAACCTCTACCACAGTATGTGACTGAGGAGTTGGAGTTACAAGTTCAACCAGAAAATGTGTTAGCCGTGAGAGGAGAGAGTGATCAATCCTTAGAACTGTTAGTGAAGTGAAAGAACATGCCAGATTATGAGAATTCTTGGAAATCCATGAGTAGAATGATGGAAGCCTTTCCTGAACTCCACCGAGGACAAGGTGAACTTTAAAGGTGTTGATACAAAGAAAGAATTAGAGGGGCAAATTAGGAAGGCCCAAAAGGTGTATGAGAGGCAGAAATGGAAACCCATTGCATGGGGTCCACAAGCAAACACACTATGATTCTGTTCTAACAGAATGATCTACGTGTCTTTTTGGAGAGAGAAATAGGCAATGAGAGTATGTGGGAGAGTTTACGTGTTTAGTGAAAGGGGGGATGGTTTTTGGGGAGAAAAACCAGATTTCTGGATTGGGTCTTTGGGAAGAGGAATGTTTTTTCCTCTTTGTTTTGCATACTGAAATAATAAGAGGAATTTTCTTCTCCTATTAATTACTGTTTTACTGTTCTTATCACAATCATAGTAGAAAGAGATGGCTAAACTTACTGCTTTCTGCCGATTAATGTAGTACTCTTGTCGCATGACCTTCAAATCATAATCACCTAGAGGATAAAAAATGTTAGAATACAAAATTAAAAAAATGAATCATACAAAACAAATTAATGAAATAAAATTGAATTTCTTCTCAATAGTTGAGAGTTAAGAAAATACCTTGTAAAATGTATGTATCTTGAAGTTGAGCTAGCTCCCAGCACAAATCTGAAATAGTCTGAAAAGGGTAAAAAAAATGATAAGGCATTGGACCACACACAGACCAATTATTTAGAAAATTTATTATAGGACTTAATTTTAATAAAAATAACTGTCCTTTAAAAGCTTCTAAAGAGAATAATTAAGTACTTTTGTTCATATTGGTGTAGGAGTTAAGGGACAATTAAGTCGTGTGTTTGCTAGTTCTTTTGAACAGAATAACATTTCTAGGAGCTTCTGAACTCTGGGAGAGCAAGACTAATGTAATTTCCGTAATCTAGTGATTAGTGGAGACAATCAGTTTGTTGGGGATGGATTAACTATGTTAGAGGAGAAGATAGCAGAGTGGGTTTTGGAGAAACATCAAAATCTAAAGTAGACTTATTTTCATTTTCTTTGCATACAAATCACAATATTGACGAGCTTATTTCCAATCAGAAGTACTGCCTTTATTAGAAAACTACGTCTAAGTCCACCTCACAAAACCCACTTGAAAGTTGAAATATACAGCTACTTAGAGAATAGCCTGACTCACTTTATATTGGAAATATCGATTGTACCACACATCTTCTCTTCATTATTTGATGAAGTGAATGAAGGTCATTGAATTTTTTAAATACATACAACTGAAAGTCACTAACACTCCATCTACAGGAGTAATAGGCCTAAGTAATGCCCCCTTTCTTTTGGGTCTGAATAGAAGAGTGGGCAGAAGAATAAGATTTCATAATGAGGCTATAAAACGTACCAACTTACCAAAATATCAGATAAAACAAAGAGTGAACTATGAAAATAATGAAGAATGTAAATCGCAATGCCTTGAAGATTCACGTATCATAACACTCAAATCCCCAAATGCTACATTGGTAACTAAATGATCCTTTAGACAGGGAAGTCCAGGCATTTTCAATGGAAAAATCAATGGTATAATAGCATAAGCTAGAAGATACAACAATTCTAGAATAAAAACTATCTAGTAACAAACCTCTGATAGCAGCTTCTCTTCATGGTTATAAAGATTTGAAAGTTCCCCTTTCAATTCTGAATGCTTTCTCCTGTACTCACAGGTAGCAATATCACATAAGAAAAAGTGTAACTTAATGAAAAACATTTATGGTCAAAAGAATTTTATGTTAACATTTCCTTAAGAATGCAACAGATAACCACCACACCCCCTGAAAATCCATAATCTATGTACAACTCTGCAATAGTGTGTTTTGTCACTATTATTCAAAAATAAGGTGTGGCATAAGGTGTTTCGTACGGGTTTCACAAATTGAGAATTTCAAGCAAGTAGGATAAAATAGAAGAGGTTTATAATAAAGAATGCTGTTATAAATTGATTTTGTGTGCACTGTCCGTACTTTACAATAAGGATCGCTAATAGAGTTATCAAGGCTACTAATAATCAATGCAAAAGCCCGTGGTTTAGACTTGAGAAAATAGACGTGTGGAGGTCAAAATTTTAAAAGTACAGCACCAGGAAACATAAAGGCACAATATAGATTATATCAACATTATTAGTACCTAAGAGAATGAAGATCAAGATGAATATGAGCTTCATCTGATGATACTTGTGATTTAAGCGTCATTAAAATAGCCTGCTGCTTGGCATTCTTGACCTGTGCTTCAACCCATTGTTTTTCACTAACTCCAAATCTGACAAAGTTTACACAGACCATTAACATTAAAAGATTGGTGAAATTTTAGAAACATAAGTCTCGCAGCCATTCTAATTAGATCAAAAAGAGGAACTACTAAAAAGTGTTCTGTATACCTTCTGTAGGACCACATGAATCACAGATGGTCAGACATAGGATTACACACATAGGATTACACACAGGATAAACATGATTTTATGTCAGCTTCCTATAATCCTCAGCTATCCTATAAACCACATCAAATAAAAAAAAAAAACTACAAACTGGTTATGATTAACATGGTACTAATATAGGCATGATTATCAAGCACACTGCCTGGGCTGGGTAGAATTCAAGGTTGAGTTTGCTATGCAAAACAATTGACAATTTATACGACATGAGCTCATCATAATTGTTAATATATAGATAACCACCCTACACCATAATAGACTAATAGCATATAAATATCCATATATAGAACTCTGGAAGTACAACTCGGTGCACATTAGACCAATCAACAATGTACCATAATAAGTAATCTGCAATGTTATCAAAAGAAGCACATACATTGAGCGAAGCCGGCGTAGCTCAGATACACGTTGATGATGTGATTTTTCCAAATCTGCTGAACAACCATAAATAAACAAATGGGCTCAACAGGTCCAGTTAACAATATTCATGGTCATACATATATTCTGCGTGTAAGCCACAGCATAGTAGTATAGTATCTAATATGTAGAGTGAACTACATATAGAGTTTTTAAGAGCCTTCCTTTTGTCCACACTCCAGATACTCTAGATGCATCTTATTTTGTAAGTACAGGGATTTTAAGTGAATTAAGGTGTGTATAATTTTAACAGACTTTTAAAAACAGTTTTAAACTTACAGGGTTTGGTACAGGATGCCAGAATTTTTAAGAAGTTCATGCCTATACCACTTCAATAAAGATCTAATATCAGTAGGAAAATAATTAGCATATTATCATATAAAAAATAAAAAAAAATATTTACATAGATAAGAATAAAGTAAAAACTAAAAATGCTCGCATTTACTGCCAATGAGGAAATAAACAAATCCAATTAAAATTTGGGACTTGTGAGCTGAAGAAAAAAATAAGTGAATTGTAAGGACCAGCATGTACACCTCTAACATAGGTATTTGAGATCTCATCAAGATTCACCCAAGAGCATTTAGATTTCCCCTCCTCAGCAACAAGTCGGAATGGACCCTGTCATTGAATTAAAAAAAGAAGTCATAAAAGGGTATGAAGAACTTGAGAGAAAATAAATCAATAAAAATAATTAAAACATCATTATCAGAAGTACAAAACACAAAGGTAACTTGAAGATAATAATACGGAACTGAGAAAGAGAAAAGAAGAGAATTTGAATAAACTGAAAAAATGGTTTCTTGCACTAGAGTATACACTCACTTAAGTCCACATTTTGATCAGGGGTCATAAAATATGAGAGGTCATATAATAAGCCCCATATTTACTTAAAAAGCAATTTACCTCATCACGAAAGATGAGAAGTAAGGGTATCACAAAAATCAAAGGCCAAGGTCTACATTTGGAGATTATTGCTTTGTTAGAGCAATCCAAACTACAGTCCATATGAAATATTGCTCGACAATAAAGAGTTGATGAGAAAGTCATTCGAAACTTGAAACTAAACAAAGATGTGGTTCGCGAGCGATCCCAGAGAGTGGATCAAGCCACTCAAGAAACGACATTTCAAGGTATTGCAAACCATGTTTATGTGATTTTTTTCTAACAATAAAATCACAAAATGATTGATCCGAGATTTTTCTCTTGCGGATTTAGACAGGATGCAAACTTAAATGAGTGCAGACAGACTTAAGCGAGAGTATACTGTCCTTGTTTGAAGTACATATTTTAATTTTTATACAGACGTAGTAGCTTGCTCTGCAAGCTCTGCTGACTAGACTATAGATCTAGCTAGCTGGCTGCTCAGTATAAGTGACTTCAGTAAGTTAGTTACAACAAATGCTGACAAAGAACCTACAATACTAGTTAGCTTAGCTAGTATCACACCTATATAGTGAAGTCCACAGCAACACCCATATCACGCATAGCAGGATCAGGAACAATCAGCAAGAGAAGTATAAAACAACTCATAAGTTATCAACCTTTATCAGTGCACCAAGTCTTACCCTCTAAAGGGGACCTACTAATCCTTCTAAGTTACGTATATTATCAATTTGTTATAATTAATAGTAAAATAGTATTTGAAAATATATTTGTCTCAGAAAAAAATATAGACCAAGAAGACAGTAAAGAAAAAACACAGCCCACTTACTGTGTCCAGTTGCTTAGCAAACCACTGATTTAGCTCTTTTAGACATGAAGAGTCTCCAAGCAAGAATTGGTTGAAGTCTGAGTATGCCAAATATATACCATCTTCTGCATCTCAAAGTAGATAAATTCATCAGAAGAAATATCAAAACTCATCATGAGTTTTCAGCATACTATACCACAACAACAACCATGCATTATTTCATTAGATGGGGTTAGACACACATATCAAACAACACCATCGTGCTCTATCAAAAACCAAATTTTCAGGAAGATGAGACTTCAACAAAATTCATATCTCCTTTAAAACTGTCCACATTTAATCTCTTCCATTTAACAAATTCATGAGCCATGGATCGTGGAAATTAAAATTTTATCTCAATGCCTGACACAGTTGAACAACAAAACTTCTAATTATACAGCCAATAAATTTCACACTGGCACTTAGGGATAACAAAAATGAAATTTATAAAAATGAGTAGAACTAGAAAATCATCCAAGAGAAACAAGGAAAAGAAAAAGTACCATCTCCCGAATGATAATGTGCCAACTCATGCGCTGTGGAAGCAATTCTTTCAAGAACGGCTTTCATCTAAACAATGAAGAAATTTAATGAAAACAAACCACCATGAGATGATAACTGAGGCGAAAAGAAATACAGATTTCTCACAAGAACATTGAACAAAAACTCAAATTATCAATGGTTCTCATATACTTTTCAAGCTTACAAATGTTCCACTAAGAAACATTATTGGACTTACAGTTTCCTAAAAGGTACACCACTTCTATAAAAGAACTTAATCACATTTCAGACAACATTATCAAACATCAAACTTACATGGGAAACAAAATAATCCGTAACAGAGAGCATGGAAATAATATACTACACGTGGAAGCACTGACTTGCCTGTAAGTTTCGGACAGAAAGGCTATCGTCAATATTAGACAGGTGTCCTTTAACAATAGAAGTTGCAGCAAGGCGTGGTCGTCTTCCTTGTGTCAAGGCTGAGCCCTGCCCCGAAAGCATGTCAAACTGAGATTGTAGATGGCTCAGCTGCCTCTGCAAGGCCAAAGCCTCTTCTCTATACACCAGAGTTCCCTCTCTAAAGCCAAAAACACAAACAATAAGGCAATGCTCCATATTCATTGCATTGAACATACACCCTGTTTGGATAAATTTCTCTACCACCACCTACAGGAAAAGAAAACAGAAAGGTATAATGAACTGTACTTCCCCCATAAGTTAAAATCAACTTATGCACTTAACTTTAACAAAAAGTTCTCTTGTCTAACTTCTCCAATAGTTGAGATGCATATAATTGATTTTAACTCACAAGTGGAACTCAATTCATTTTACCTTCTTATTTTCTTCTACTGTCAAATGAATTTTATCCACAGAAGGGCATAATAGAGATCATTCGAAGTTATCAGTAGAAGTACTTGATATCTTTCACCCCCTCCTCAGCACCAAAAACCGCCTCCTGATTGTCTCTCCTTTCAGAGAAGGCAGAAATGCTGTGGTAAGCAAAGTCCAAATCCTCACCCTGCTTAATTCAACTTATTTCAGATTCACTAAGTAATAACTTACTAGTTTATTTCCAATTCCAAAACTAAGAACTCAATACAGTGCAATTTATCACCTCTAACAGCTTCCCTTCTTGCTTGAACTGCTCGTACCTGAAACAAGGAGAGAAACCATTCACATTCTATGATTATCAATAATTCATAATGAAAAAGTAATGGATAATTGGGAAAGAGAGAGGTAACTGGGAAAGCTCAGAGAGGGAAAGGACATTGGAGGTACGAAGATTGGAGCAGATCCAGTTGAGAAGGGGGCGAGTGTCTTCATACTGAAACGGCCATTCGAAGCTATCAGGGTCCAATGCTTCCCATCCTTCGTACCCCAATTCTCCCAACAATGTGCAAAGTCGACCACCGCTCATTCTTCCTCAGATTTGACGCAGTCCCTTTCCTCCTTTCTATTTGGTTTTGGCCTCCTCTGCTTCACACTGAAGAAAAGAAAGAGATCCACCAAAATTTGAAATTTGAACACGACAGAACATGAAAAGCAAGAAATAACAAAATTTAAAATTGTTCGTTGAATTCCGATGAAAATATCATTATCAACGCTTTCAAACCGTCTAGGTAATTTTTCAAAAGATTTACCCAAAAGCGTAAAGAAAAATTCGACGACAACAATAATTAATGTGTATTTCCCGGAAAAGCATAACATACTCATTTGCAGTGGACGGATTGCGGTGGCTCGACGGCGGACGGAGGTGGTTGGGTGGTTCCACGGCGGGAGCTTTAGAGGCTAGGGTTTGACTGTTGTAAATTGCAGCGGTGTATACTTCTTTTTTAATTTGTACTTTACGGCCGTTTTAATAATTCCTACTAGAAGTTACTCCCTCTATTTAGTTTACTCATTTATGTTTTGTTTGCTAGAAATTATCTATGAAATTAAATGAGATCGATTTGGGAAGATATTTCAAAATGGTATTTGTTATAAAATAAAGATAATAAGATAGAGAAAAGGAGAGGAAGAATAGAGAATGAGAGAGTAGGGAGTAACTTCTGTTTGTATGTGTGTCTTATTACTGATAGGACGAGTCCTATTTATAGATACAACATGGTAACCCAGGAAGGATATAAAATCAAATAGTAAATACAAAATATTACACAAAGAGTAAATGAATTATATGATTATCAATCATACGAGTAATTGTATCAAATCAATGGACGATCATTAATTCATAACACTCCCCCTTGGATGTTCATTGATGAAAGAATGTGTCTCGTTAAAACCTTACTAGGAAAAACACTTTGGGATAAAAACCTAGTGAAGAAAAAGAGTACATCATTCTATATAATATTGTTCTTTGCATCTTCTATTTCTCCCCCTCATGTAAACTTACATCATCAAGATGACGGAGTCCAATCTTGTGAACCAATGCTCAAAAGTTCTCCTTGGCAAAGACTTTGTAAATAAATCTGCTAGATTTTCACATGAGCGAGTCTTTTGGATCTCTACATCACCATTTCTTTGAAGATCATGAGTGAAAAAGAATTTTGGAAGAATATGTTTTGTTCTGTCTCCTTAATATATCATTCTTTCAATTGAGCAATACATGCACTATTGTCTTTATATATTGTTGTTGGTTTCATTTTTCCCAAGGATAAACCACAAGTTTGTCGCACATGTTGAATTATAGACCTTATTCAAACGCATTCACGACTTGCCTCATGTAATGCTAAAATTTCTGCATGATTTTGCTGTTATTGTTTGTTTCACAGATTGCCATGAAATCGTTGTGCCACCACATGTGAACAAATATCCTTTTTGTGATCGACCATTATGAGGATCTGATAAATAACCTACATTTGCATAACCCATTAGATCTAATTTTGAATCATTTGGGTAAAATAAACCCATATTCATAGTGCCCTTAAGGTAATGGAGTATTTGTTTGACTCCATTCCAATGTCTTCTTGTAGGTGAAGAACTATATCTTGCTAACAAATTTACAGCAAATGCTATATCAGGTCGAGTATAATTAGCAAGATACATTAGTGCTCCTATAGCACTAAGATACGGTACTTCAGGACCAAGTAGTTCTTCATCTTTTTCTTGAGGTCTAAAAGGGTCTTTATCAACATTTAATGACCTCACCACCATTGGAGTGCATAATGAATGTGATTTGTCCATATAGAACTTTTTAAGCACTTTCGTTATATAAGCTTCTTGATGTACAAAAACACCTTTGTTGAAATACTCAATTTGTAATACCAAACAAAACTTTGTCCTTCCAAGATCCTTCATCTCAAATTCTTTCTTTAAACAATCAAATGCCTTTGTGAGCTCATTAGGAGTTCCAACTATGTTTATGTCATCTACATAAACAACAATTGTGGCAAATTCATTCTCGGATCTTTTCATATAAATACAAGGACAAATAGAGTCATTTTTTGTACCCTTCATTTAACAAGTATTCACTTAAACGGTTATACCACATACATACTGATTGTTTCAATCCATAAAGGGACTTATTCAATTTTATTGAATAATCCTCTTTAGAATTTTCCTTTTTTGGGCAAATTAAATCCTTCAGGGAGTTTCATATAAATATCATTCTCCAAAGAGCCATACAAATAGGCTGTAACAACATCCATGAGGTGCAAATTCAGACCTTCTTGTGCAACAAGACTAATTAAATATCTAAATGTTGTTGCATCCAATACTGGAGAATATGTCTCCTCAAAATCAATACCAGGTCTTTGTGAAAAACCTTGAGCAACTAATCGTGCTTTGCATCTAACAATTTAACCATTCTCATTTCGTTTTTGTACAAAAACCCATTTGTACCCAATAGGTTTTACACCCTCATGTGTGCGAAATACAGGTCCAAAAACCTTTCGTTTAGCAATCGAATCTAATTTTTCTTGGATTGCATCTTTCCATTTTGGCCAATCATTTCTTTACCGATAATCTTCAATTGTCATTGGTTCTTGATCCTCATTATCACTTATAACATCCTTTGCTACATTATATGCAAAAACTTCGTCAATATTGACTTTATTTCGATTCTATATTTTATGATTCATGACATAATTTATTGAGATCTCATCATTTTCAACAATTTCAGGTACCTGAGGTTCTTCTGGAACCGAATCATTAATTATGTCAAAAGAATCTTTTGGGACTTTTACCTCCTCGATTAGGTCATCTTGCCTTTTTTCTCTTTTTCTCACCCGAGAATTTTTATCTTTGGAACCGATAGGCCTACCACGCTTTAGGCGTGTTTGAGATTCATTTGTTATATTAGATTGTCCAACAGGAATATCAACTCTGATTGGAGCATTAGTAGCGGGTATATGCGACTTAGTTACCCTTTTTGTGTCAGTAAAAGCATCTGGTAATTGGTTGGCCAACTTTTGTAAATGAATTATCCGTTGAACTTCTAGTTCACATTCTTTTGTACGATAATCAAGATGAGATAATGATAATTCATTCCAACCAATATCCTTTTCCAGGTTCTTTCTTTCTCCCCCTAACGTTGGAAAAACTGATTCATCAAAATGACTATCAGCAAATCGAGTTGTAAATAAGTCTCATGTTGATGGTTCAAGATATTTTATTATCGATGGAGAATCATATCCAACATATATTCCCAAACGTCTTTGAGGACCCATCATAATCCTTTTTGGTGGGGAAATTGGGACATATACAGCACACCCAAAAATTCTTAAAATAGAAATATTAGGTTGTTGACCAAAAACCAACTATAAAGGAGAGTATTTGTGATAACTTGTCAGTCTGATGCGAATCAATACTGCAGCATGTAGAATTGCATATCCCCAAGTAGTCATTGGAAGATTAGCTTTCATAAGTAAATGTCTTGCAATCAATTTTAGACCTTTTATCAATAATTCTGCAAGTCCATTTTGAGTATGAATATGTGCTACTAGATGTTCAACTTCAATTCCAATTGACATACAATATTCATTAAAAGCATGAGATGTAAATTCACCAGCATTATCAAGACGAATTTTCTTAATTGAATAATCTGGGAAATGAGATGTAATACCACTATACCCTTCTTGGGTGGGGTTGAGGGGAGGAAACTCCAGGACGTCAATTCGTTTCAGCCACATTCTTTTAATGCGTGGGCATTACATCTGCGTTTTGGGTAGCTCTGAACTAGGTCTTCCTGCTGCAATGTATTTCGTTATCGTTCTCCATTTGTCAACTATAGCATATATGTTGTTCTAGTATATGGTTACAAGGTGGAAAATTCTCAATCTACTTACTATTATAACTGTTCTTTCATTCTGGTCTTTGAAATTTAAAATGACGTTTCATGCATTGGAAATCGAAAGGCAAGGAGTTAAAGTGGCTCTTGGGTGTTGAAAGTCTATGATATATGCTTTTTCGTGCTTAGTATTTATACTTTTATTCATTATTTAAGAAAATGTTAATTTTTTTTGTAAGGAAAATGCTTTATAAATCGATATCACACGGTTCAGAAGTTATTTTCATTAACACCAGTCAAGTTCAAGAATAAAATAACTTGTAATAGATAGATTAACTTTATATTTTGTTATTAATCATGAGAACTGTATCATGAATTTCAAAGTTTGATATTGTATTTAATAAATTTATCATACATGATAATTTATGATGTCAATCACTTTAGAATTTCCACCGGTAGTTTATCGCATCAATGGGTCAAGCGAATTATGGTCGATGGATGCTGTAAATGCGAAACATTTTGAATGATATGACTAGTTCTCTTTCTAGACAACAATAATATATTATTTTCGGATATTTCATTATATCTGGAACACAAAAAGATCCCAATGGGTTAGCCGAACAATTTCAATAGTTTCTAATTAAATAAATCAGATAGACTGATAGAATCCCTGTTGTTTTATTTTTTTTTAACATAGAACTCAAAACGGTGTCCATTTAGCGTGTTGGTGGCAACTTTTGGGTTGGATTAAGAAGTTTTCTTTCTGGTTCTTTCGTTGTTATTTGGTTCCCTTTTAAATTCCATGGTACATATAATTAATCGAAACCCATGGGTTCACATTAAGGCATGTTTCATTTTTTATAATATTATATTTTTTTTCTCTTGCTGTTTCTATGTTATACTACACCATTTATTGTTTTTAGTAACATTTTCCTAGTTCAGTTTATTTAAAATGTTAGCATAGATATATTTCTTCATACTATTGTAACATTTTTCCTATAAATGTTACTAAATGTTAAAATTAACTTAACTTTTTTTTCCTTTTTTTTTTTTCTTTTTTACTTTGTTTTTCCTTTATAGCCTCGTTTCTTTTACGAAAGAATATTTTCTTTTCCTTCTCGTTGCCAAAATACCCAAACTTTATATTCTTTCTTCTATCCTGGTTTCTAAAAGGGTTTGATCTCCTAAACCGAAGTTAGATTCTAAAATACTCGATCGCTTGGGTATTGTTCTTCCACGACTATGTTATTCATAAATCCTAATTTCAATTTCACACAAAATTTCTTCCCTCTAGTTTTGCATTGAAGCGAGATCGAGGACCGTCCTCTCTATCTTTGAGGGTTTCTTCCATCATCTTCAACCTCCACCATGCACACCAGGAGCAAGAGAGGCGTCGCGCTAAACATCATCGTCCGTGCCGTTGTCAGAGATGTCGCTGACAACGACATAAGTTATCCTCTTCTTCCACCATCCTTCAAAATCTCGTGTGAGGTTTCTCTTCTTCCTCCACTTCAAACTTGCGTCTCTAATCTTGGACCAACCATGAGAGACCAAACTTCAGCTTCAATGTGTGAAGATTTCACTCTGAATGTCGATTAAACATCATTATTGTGAATTTTGATTCTCAGTACAAGCTTTATTTCATTTTTCTTTTTAAATTTTGTGTTTGTTCCCCTAATTTGTGAACTTCTCAATGCTTCACGTTCTTGTCGTTGATGACAACCTCGTTGATAACAAGGTCATTGTCCACTCCTCCCCTGCTTGCCCAACTAATTACAATAAATAAATGTGCTTATTCATTTTCTAAGGATTTCTATTAGATATTTGATGAACTGTTAATATTAGTTTCCATTTAATTATCATATTCATAATATTTTCTTTTAAACTCTAATTTTTTGATATCTATAAGCAAACAAACTTTTCTAGTGTTGAGGTTATGCCTCTTCTACCAGAGGAATCTATGGATGTTGAAATCCCCAAGGAGGACCTGGATATTAATTTTTCAAGAGCAGGTGGAAAGGATGGTTAGAATGTCAACAAGGTTGAAACTGTAGTTCATATTTTGTTTGCTGCACAGGTTCTTTTATCTCCTTTAGGATTTATTTATTTATTATTTTGTTCAGCTCCTTTGGGAATTATTTGATTCCAATAGTATATATTCCTGGACTTACTACATACCTTTTTAAAGTACTCTTCCATGTTGTACTGGACAATATGCAGTTTATTTGCTTCTCGTAGTTTCAAATACATCAAAAATTCTAAGATAATGATAACTCAAATATATTTAGAGACACTATACTTCCAAAATAATTTAGTTTCCAATCACTTTAATGAACCAAAGTTTCAAACATATGCCGCTAATTATTCCTCTTTGGGAATTCTTATCCCCACTCGAACCCTTTCAGTATGACCAAAATCTAGAAGTAGTCATTTAGGAAACTAATCTATAAGCACAAAGTGATCCCAGCAATGTGCAGGAAGCTAATAAATACAACCTTCTTTGTTTGGAACACATATATGATAATTGAACTTGAAGTTGTTTGTGGTGACTTTTTGAATTTTCAGTTATGATTACTTGGTTTGTGTTAAAGCATTTTATCAATCATTTATTTTTTGCATTGCACATTTACATACATCTAACAAATCAAAATACTGCGTTAACGGTACTATTTAGTGTATTTAGACTTTTGTTCAAGATGGACTCCGCTTGATATTTGGTATGGACTGTGTATGTCTAGGTTCACTAAATATATGGATCTAAGACTACTAATGCTTTTGTTAAATTTTGAGGGTCACTTGAGCCTTTTCTAGTTTGAATCCAATTGAAATGTGTTTTTAATTGCAATTTTTAACATTAAACAACATGGTGCAGAAAAGAGATCACAATTGGAGAATAAGATCAAAGCTTAAGTCGTTTGAAAGCCAAGTTATTGGTTATAGCTGAAGAGCAGCACACATCAGAGATTAAGCTTATTTGAGGGGATGCAATCAAGGCTGAATGGGGGTAAGAAATACAGAACTATGTATTCCATCCATACAAATTAGTTAAAGATGTAAGAATAGGGTATGAAACCACATATGTCATCTTTTTAATGGATAAACTTGAGAGGGGAGAAGAAATATGGCCATCACTTGTTGCAGCCATTGAAAGATCAACCATTTTATTGATCATCTTCTCACCGGACTATGCTTCTTCTCGTTGGTGTTTAGAAGAAGTTCTCAAAATAGTTGAATGTAAAGACAGATATGAACGGATTGTAATTCCTGTTTTCTACAAAGTGGCACCCACCGAGGTAAGACATCAATCTGGAAGTTACAAAAATGCATTTGTTAACCATGGACTGAACTATAGGAGACAGGTGCAAATGTGGAAATATGCTTAGAAAAAATCTGCTGATTTATCTAGAATTGAATCCTCCAAATTTAGGTAAGCTCTTCTTTTTCCTTAATTGTTGTTCCCTACTTTCTAGTTGTAGTGCTATATGTTTGAACCAACATCGACACCAAGTATATCTTTCATCACATTTCATAGTAACTTCCCTTGATTTCCGTTCCTATGGAAAATTCGTATGAGAACATATCAACATATAAATAATTATTTCACAGCCAAACAAGAAGCTTGTAGATATGGGTTACACACTAGTAATAGAACCAATCAACGACATCGATTTTAACACACACTTCATGTCTCTTTATTGTGTCGTATAGAAATGATGCTGAGGTGGTTAAAGAAATTGTGGATCTTGTTCTGAAAAGGTTGGATAAACACATTGTCTATATATAACTT
>Ga0214544_1000435_pt1 | contig 75461 bp, 47 predicted proteins | sample CNSS3metaG_FD_160074 | JGI IMG/M metagenome (GOLD analysis project Ga0214544, IMG submission 160074) | Root nodule microbial communities from cowpea collected in UCLA plant growth center, Los Angeles, California, USA - CNSS3 | ecosystem: Host-associated > Plants > Roots > Nodule | place: USA...
ATAAAATAATAATAATAATAATAATAATAATAATAATAATAATAATAATAATAATAATAATAATAATAATAATAATAATAATAATAATAGTAATAAATAATTTTTAAGTATAAAATAAAAATAAATGTATAAAAAAAATAGAAGTTAGCGTTTTAAAATTTATGTAGTGTCAAAAAGACTATTTGAAGAAGTTAGCGTTTTCTGAAACACTATAAACTAGAGGGGAAAAAATATCTAATTTATCAAACTCTACAAATAAGGTCAAACAAGCTTTTAAGTTAATAAAACAAGGTTTAAATATATTTTGCCAAACATAACTAAAATTGTGTTGATTTTATTGAATTTTCAATACATTTTTGGTTTATCTAAATGTATTACTGAATAAGATATGTTGTTTTATAGGAATTCGTCGTGTTGATTATACATATGTAATGGTGTATTCATCTATTTCAAGCTATTATTTTTAAACACGATGTTAAAATATTTGTTAATTTATTTGGTTAAATATGTTTTTAGTGTATAAATTTGAAAATAGAAGTAAAATTTGTTGATATTATAAACTTTGATATATTTTAATCCTCAATCGTAAAAATTAAAAGAATATAGTTATTTTAACTCAATAAAGTTAATTATTTTTTGTGTCAAATGATATTCTAGGCTGACATTTGAGTTGAAAATTTTCAAATGGTATATATAGCTCAAACATTTGCCTGAAATGTCATTTAGCACGTCAAAATAAATTCATCCAATTGGGTCAAAAAGACTATATCTATTCATTTGTAAAGTTTGGGTACCAAACTTTATCAAAGTTTGGGACATGCACAAATTCTAATTTGGTGTCCAAATTTAGACACTAAAAACATATTTAACTCTAATTTTTTATTCAGCCATTTAAAAACATGTGATGCATATTTGAAAAAAATTGTTTAACTTGACCTAATTCTTTAAGGATGATTGGTACAAGATGGATTTACTAAAAAGTTGGTTAATTATATCCTAAGTTGTATTGAGGTAGAAAAAGTATGAAAGAATCTGAAAGATAAATGCATATTTACCATAATTTGCAGATGACATGATTCCGAAAAAGGAATTGTGGAAAGGGCTGACCCTTCTTCTTTGATGTTTATCAAACCACTTGAGTTCTTTATTAGGTGGTTTGTTGGGTTGGGGAATGGCTGGTATTGTGGGTTCACTTTGACACCTACCAACAATGGATGAAATAGGAGGAAGAGGAGCATTTGGTTTATTGTTGTGTCCCATTTTCTTAAAAACGTTTAGTATTTCTTCATGACATTGATGTTCTGCTAAGGATCTTGCAGTCAACCCAATACTATCTTTTCCATCAATGTCTGCTCCTAATTCTACAAGGTACTTCACTATTTCAACATTTCCCTCACACACTGCAGCATGTAGCAGTGTGGTCATTTTACTACCACTTTGTGTCACTTCCACTTTACGTTCAATAATTTCCTTTAGAATTTCTAGGTTGTTTCTCTCAATAGCCAATCGTGCAAAATCAACTACATCATCAGATGTTATTTCTGCACCATTTTCTAAAAGAATTCTCATCACAGTTTCATGTCCACCCTTAACTGCTTCCCATAATGCCGAATTTCCTTCCAGGTCTGCATAAATAACAGTAGTTAAAGACAACATCAACTAATAGCTCAAAGTATGCATAATGTGAAAAAAGTTGTCACAAATGAAACCAGAAGGTGTACTAGATGAAATGTGAGGTTTTTTTTTCAAAGAGGAAAGACATGGGGAGATTCAGCACCAATAAGATGTGAACACAAGTTCATATAAGAGACTATGATGTCACTTTCAATCCAAAATTTTGAGATAATGAGTTTATGAATCCTTTTATTTATATACAATAATTATTCTTTTAAGGTCGTGGGTTTAATCATCCCTATTAATAATTTGGAGAAATAAGATTAGTTTGGTAGATTTAGAAAAGAGGGTGGAAGAGATCATGGATTCTTAACGACAACTAACATTTGTCCATAAAAAAAGAAAAGAAAAATAGTTATCTTTCTCCATTAAGTGTGAATATCTCGATACTGGGACACCTTCCTATCTTTTATAAGAGGGGATACATTGGAAAATTCAAAATCAATGAGTTGTGAACAAGTCTATATACAAGACCATATAATCACTTCTCTAAAATCATGAGTTTATAGGTTCTTATATTTGTATACTAGTCAACTTTTTATCTCATGTGTGACTTCCAACTCACCTTGAATCCTAACAATATAATCATTTAGCTTTGCATGGATAGAGTAATTAATGTCATGTGCTAAGGAAAGTGAGAAGTATTATCATTTGATGATTTATATAATAAGCAAAAACTAACTTTATATTCTTTAGCAATCCAAAGTTGAATGTTTCTGTCACTTTTGTTTTCTTCTTTTAGCATTCATGTGTTGGAAGTTGTTGACAAAGAACATTGCTCATTTGAAAGCTAGAACATTTTCCTTTTAGCAGTGATTGAGTTTCAGAAAAAGTGTGTACCTTTGATGTTGGGATTTGCTCCATGTTCTACTAGCACAAGTACACAATGGTCATTTCCTTTGCAAGCTGCAATATGCTGTTACATGTGAAAGCAAAATATTGTAAGAGTCCATAGTAGGTTTAAACATATGTATATGTGTTCATATTAGAGGAAATCATATTTGCTAACCAATGCTGTCTTTCCATTCTTATCAGGTTCATTTGGATCTGAACCTTTCTTTAACAATTGATTCAACATAATATCATCACCTCTACTTGCTGCAAACAATAAACTAATTGGCAAATCCATTTTTCCCCTAGCCAACATTGCTTCTGCTTCTGCCACAATTTCTTGCATAATTGGACCCCCAATTTCATGTAAATGCTGCACTAAGAAATAAATCATGTCAAAATAACATTTACAATCTCCTACATGGGAATCAAATATTTGTTGACTCTTAAACATGATTTTGATTCTATTCACATTTATAAAATTTCACTTCAACACAAAGGAACTATGTTTAAGTCATGTAAACGGTTAAGTCATGGACTTTAAACTTAAGTCAATTTGTAAGGTAAAGTTTGTTTCAACACATATATTGTAAATCGATTTCACTTTAGTCAGTGTAGGACTTCCAACACATCTTGTTATGCCGAGACATATACATATCACATTTAATGCCGCTCTGATAAGGATGGTGAAACATAGAACCAACAAATAACAAGTTTTGTTTGGATACATGTTAAGAGGTAAATTTTAAGTCTAACTCAATCTTACAAAAATGATTTGTAAAGTGAGATTTACACCTATTTATATATTGTAATGGACCTTATCTTTAGTCGATACGAGATTTTTAACACAAGCAAAATTACACATTATATTGTAAAATATCACATCAACAAAATATTTTCTAGAATTCTTTTATAAATTTATATTCTCTTGTGATATTTTAAGATGCATGCAGAGGAATATTAATAAATAAATATGTCAAAGGGCCAATTATTGAAATACAAGTACATTCTTACTTAGAACTCATTATGAGAACATGTTATGCTAAAAATTTTAAAATATTAGGCAATAAAGTTGGGATTTAATAGATTAATTGTGCCTCCACTAAAAGTAGAAACGTTTTAGTAGTTTGATTTATATAACCTATATCATTGAACTAAAACCAAAATGAATGTGTACATAGCAAACATCATAAAAGCCTGAAACTAAAACCCTAATCTCTAAACTTTAAAACTAAACAATACTAAGTAGAAATAAAAAGAAAACTTTCATAAAAGCTCAAGAGTTTCACATACTTGGAGAAAATTGTTTATGATCATTGTTCCATCTCCAACATTTGAATGAGTAAGATTTAGAAACGTGGTTCGATTCAAACGTAAGATTTGACTCAATCGCTTGGTTCGGACTGTGAACAATTGTGGCCTATAACACAAGACTCCTATTTCACCAACTACATCTCCTTGCCTTACTTCTCCAACAATCTGGTATAATTAAACGCATGTTTTGTTAGTCATAGAATCAAAATTTTTCGTGAAATCATATGAAAGAAAACAATCAAAATAAACAAACGTACCTGTTCTAATCCATTGTTGTGAGTGATCAGATCCTGTTTGTAATGAGAACATCAAAATTAGCTTGTGTGTGTATGTGGAATACAATAAAATAAATTATAACAAAAAAAAATAAAAAAAAAAAAAAAAGTAATACAATATCTTACAGCAGCTCCTGTAACGAATATGTAAAATTCTGTTGGTGCTTCATTTTGCAAAATCACATCTTCCTTTGGAGGAAAATACTCAGCCTTCATCTCTGTGACCTTCAAATTTTGATATACAAGCATAGCAAAATAAAACATTTTATTTATTTAAAAGAGAAAGAATAACAAGAATCAATGCAATTAATTATTCCAGAGTCCTTTCATTTAACAACACTAGTCTCTCTTCCTACAAAACTTCTTAATCACCGATTATAAACTAAAAGTCACTTCTAAAAATATTTTTCACCCGTAAGTGCTTTTTATGAGAAAACCAATGTAACACCCTAAAATTTTTGTCCTTCTATGTTCCACCAATTGGGCGAAAGATTAAACAAATCATTTATAGTTGTTTGAGCACATATAAAAAAGGGTTGTGGGAAGCACTAGTAAAAATATAAGGTTCCATGTTTTTGGCCTTATAAAAATAGGGACAAGAAGACCAGAAAGAACATTGGAAGAAATTGTTGTAAAAATAAAAATTGTAAAACTAATATCACCAAGTTAATGGGAATTAGATTTCATATGTCAATTACATGTATATTTGTCCTACAAATACTATAGTTTGAATCAAGAAATGGTGATAAAATACAATAATAAAATCAAAGTGTTCCATAGTTTTTCTTCTTGTTATTTCCCTAACTTTGCATTCTTCGTATGACTCTGTGTACAAGTGAAATATTGTCCTAATAACAGTTGTTAACAAAGATCTCATGGTGAATAACATCTCTGAAAATTTGGTTTCTTATTGAATCAAATGACATAGTTTGATTTATGTAAATGAGAGATTTCCTAGTGTGATAAAGTTTTTGTTGTTGCCCTTCAAATTTTCTTCAACCAAATTATGAGAGATATGTATTTATATATAACAATATGATCTAAATCATGTATGTAATTATGTACAACATAATTACAGAAAATCAATTAGCTTAATTTTATGAGAATAATTCTGAACCTAATAACAGGAAATCAATTAGGTTAATAATAGGAAAATAATTCTGATTTGACATAATGCAACAAGACATGACTAACACAAAATATTACCAGTTGAAAAACCAGGTCATTTGACACTCCATGAAATAAGTACACTTTGTCGATAAGTGAAAAGAATAAGTAGTGTGCGATGCTAGACTGAATGGCTTTTGGAAGGGAATCAATAATCTCTTGTTGTTGTAGTCCTTCTAAATCAGTTCTATATCTCATAAGCAAATGAGCAAATATTTGTTCTTGCAAACGAGGAGGCAATCGATTCCTACGAGCAAAATTTGAGGCATATTGGACAGTGTCTCTCTGTTATGACAAGAAGAAGCAAACACTTTCATAGATAATCATATTACATTCATAAAAACCTTAAAAACCTTCACCTAACCGAATTCACGACCATCAATAATTTCTTAAGGACAATGCTTTCGTGCTCCTTAAAAAAACAAGAGTTTTGGAGCCCTTCTACATAGATTCAATGCAAACATGTCATATCTAAAAATTTTAAATGATGTAAATGACATGTTTCCATTTAGATTCACCCATAAGTGTACCAAAACCCCCCTTTTTCTTGAAGGGCACAGAAGCAATGCCCATTTTTTAAAACCTTACCTTACTTATAAAGGTTAACTATAAATAAAACAAAGGATGAGGAATGAGAAGATAAACTTACATATCTTTTAGTTCTTTCGGTCCAATGGACAACCATGTTGGTCATGTTGCCTATCAAGTACGAGGTGAGTCCAAGGTTGAAGAGCATATAGAAAATGGCAAATATCATTTCTTTTGTATTTACAGGATGTAGATCACCATAGCCAACTGATGCAAGGGTGACTATGGACCAATACACAGATATTACATACTTTCCCCATATAGTTTGGTCGATGGTTGAAGGAATAATTGAAAACCATGTATTTTTTGGATTCTCTCTCGCAGCAAGAAAATAGAAAAAACATGCTGCAGCATGCAGTGAGAATAGAGTAACCTACAATGGTATAAAATAGGTTGTTTTGTCATGGTCTACAAAAACTTTACCAAGAAATTAATCCATTGCAGTATATAAGTAGGTACTTACACATGTAAGCTTGCAACAACGCACCCAAAAGTAGCTATAATTTCGATCCTTTTCCAATCTAACACATGAAGAAATAAATAATTATAGTGGTTCAGAAGAAGAATGTGAAATGTTCATTCTCTGATACATAAAAAAATTAGAGTTATGGCATTACCTTGCAAACATAGCACTAACTCGATGGAGTCGCCATAGTCGGAGAACATTTAAGTAGCTGTAGGACTGAAGAGAAGGTGGCAACACACTGCGAACAACTTCATATGGAATGCAAGCAATGACATCCAAAATCAACCATGATTTTGCATATCTCAAAGCAATGAGTTTGTGGTCATCGATTAATAGATAAGTAGACTTATCAAGGTAAGCAACGAAAAAGGTGATTACAATGTCAGCTGCAAAAAACCCGTTTACAAGATTGTCGGTAATAGCTAGGGCACCCTTTGATTTTTCAAGGAAACCAAATTCAAATGGACATATCCAAGCCGTGTAGAAGACCAGTATTAGCAGAAACTTGTTCCATAGCCTGCAAAAACACTTTTAACCTAAGTTTCAGGTGGGTTGATAAAAAAAACATTATGGATGAATGTCGGAAAATTGAACCTGTAATTATGATCGTATGGAGAGATGACATGACGACCAAGCTTTGGTCTCCGACTACCGTTGTTCTGGGCAGTGGCACCGAGAGAAGGAAGAAGAACACCGGTGAGACTGTATTGGCTACCATCTTCCCTTCCCTCGATTTCTCTCTCGTTTACATCATGTTCATGTTTTGCATCATCACGACCACACAATCCAAACATCTTCTTGGTCTTCCTTCTTCGGCTTGATGATATCGTTTTCTTCTGTCACACTTTTGCTCGGAAAAAAGAGAGACACCATGTGTCTCTCCCCTCGTCTCTACAAATAGGAATTGCTATAATAATTTATCTTCTGCTTCCCTTCCTCTTCTTCCCCTTCTTCTTGGTTTTGTTGATTGGCGTAGCTTAATAATGCCATTTTTTACTCTGTGGCATCGATCAATCAATTATAAACCAATATATATATAGAATATATATCTATGTGACGAGGCAACACCTAACATGTTTGCATGCTACTTTCTTGGTTGTGTCTCCATTTGGCACTGCCTTCAACAATAATATAGATTCATGAACCTAACTTTTTGTTAAAATCCTGATTCTTTGCAATACGTTAACATGCAACTCCACCTACCTAACACACATGACCTAAATATACTGAAAACAAGATTTATTTATATATATATATATATAGGAAAAAATTTGTTTTTCTGCGAGGAAAATAAACAGTTTCATATATGCTATGAAAGAAAAAAATGAGTTTGCGAAATATTTTGGACGAATTCTTATTTTCTAAAAATAGGTCATTAAGTTATTGACGTTTTAGATTTGTAATCATATATACGTAGTGTTTTATATTTAATATTTTTTAAATTAATTATATATTTGAAATTTGTGCAATATGGATATTAAAACTTAAAGATTTGTATGCAATATTTACTTTCTTTCATAACTTGTTCTTCACATCTTTTTGTTGCAAATTTAGGTGAAGATATTAAAAGTTGTCATTGTAAGTAATAATGACAAATTTATGTGTAGATACCTAAAATTCTATTATAAGTATTTAGAGATAAATTTTGGTTTGTTTTTTCTTTATTACATACAAAAATATATATTAATTAATTTATATTTGTACTTTTGCAGCAAAGTTTTTTAAAATAGTAGATGATGCCCTGATATCTACAGACATGTTATCCACTTACACGGTTTAAAAAAAAAAGTTTCGTGTTTAGATTTCAAAGTGTTTTTTTTTTATTGTAAGAATAGTGTTTGTATTCAAATTTATTGAGTAATACGGATACAAAACGTGCCTATAATGTCACCCAGTTAACATATGCTAGAGACAACACAAACGTAAAAAATGACCGATGACATTTTTGTAAATAAAGTGTCAAATTTAACGTTTGTCCAACACTGCTCCGACGTCGCTTAACGTCGGTTTCTCCCAGCCCCGGCGTTACTCTAGCGTAACGTTTGTCTCCACCACGCCAACGTCACTCGACGTATGTTATACTACTTATCCAGCGTCAATTAACATCAGGTAAATCCAGAACCGACGTCCCACACCTTAAATTTCAGATATGCAACGTGCAAACGCCATTGTTTCTCTTCCCCGCAAGTTCTCCTTCACATTCCGCCGGCTAGCACGACCTCCACAGGTTAGTTTTCCACCATGAAACTTGTTGGGTTTTGATTTGTGCACTAATTTAAGCATTTTGAACCGATTGGATTTCGTTTTGGTCTCCATTTCACATAAATGCAGGGTTTTCTTCCCTTTTGCATCGTGAAGCTTTTTTTGCCGACAGTAGACCCTCCTCCATCTGCATCCTTGTTTTTGCTACAAGAGATTAGGTTTTCATTTTCCTCTAGTTCATATATGCGTTTATTTTGTATATTTTTTGGCTTATTTTTTTTATTAGAAAAATTATGATTTTTGATAAATTTTGAATAAAATTTAGATTTATTATTAGATGGGTTGCTTATTAAAATAATTTTAATGTATTATGTTGATTTTTTTGGCTTATTTTTTTTTATGATAGTTGATAAATTTGGAATAAAATTTATATTTATTATTAGATTTGTTGTATGTTAAAATAATTGTAATTTTTTAAATATTATTATTCCATTGTTATTTTATATGTGAAAATTTATTATAATTTTAGTTCACAATATTGAGTGAACCTTAGTTTCTGTTTGAGATTTAGTACAAATGATTAAATTTTTAATCGTTTGTATTAAATCTTGAATTGTTCGATCGGACAGTTTGAATAAAATATTTTTCATAATTGGCTATAACGTATATATTGAGGTTTATGTGTAAATTTGATAAATTTTCGATTGAGGCAATTTGTGTTGTTCTCTGGATGCATACTTGATTGTGATCATAACTGATCTCTTTCATTTCGTGTACTTCAGAGATCAATGTGAAATGATGTCGAAATTTTGTCAAATTTATGATGTTTGACTTCTTCGTATACTGGTTAGGAAATTATGAAAAATAATTTTTCAAATGGGTAGGGCCTTACCTTGTGAGAATTAAAAGTTTGAGATTGATGGAGGTTTTTATGAAAATAGTATGGATCGGAGATGGATAAATGAGCGTCGCATCAATGAACAGTATGAAAAAGGGGTTTCTGAATTTTTGCAATATGCTCAAGAACACACAATCTTTGTTAATGAGACATATTTTTGTCCTTGTGTTCGTTGTCTTAATCAAATATGTCACAAGTTGGGCATAATGTGTAATCATCTATTCATCTTCAGTATAATGAGGAGTTATACACTTTGGACTTGGCATGGAGAAGTATTAGACAAGCCTACGACGTCACGAGGAACAAATTATGTAGACCAATGGATGAATGGTCATTTAGAAGACATGATACGTGATATTGGGGAAGAAAATTTTGGAAAAGCTCATTTATTTGATTCTCTTAAGTCTGATTCAGAGGAAGAGTTGTACCTAGGATGCGCTACCTTTACATGGCTGTCGATAACTTTGAAATTGTTCAGTTTAAAAGAAAGGAATGGATGGACTGATAAAAGTTTCACAAATTTGTTGGAGTTACTAAAGGGGATGCTTCCAGAAAATAACACGTTACCTATCCATAATTACGAGGCAAATTTTTTTTATGTCCAAGGGTTTGGAATATCAAAAGATACATGCATGCCCCAATGATTGTGTTTTATACAGAAACGAGTTTGCTGCCCTCAAGGTGTGTCCAACATGTGGTTTATCGTAGTTTAAAAAGAAAATTGATGAAAGTGGTGATGAAGACAAAGATGGTTTGTTTGCTAAAGTGATGTGGTATCTGCCTATAATACCTAGATTCAAACAATTGTTTTCCATTAAAGAAGATGCAAAGAACCTGAAATGGCACGTTGATGGAAGAAAGTGTGATAATCTTCTTTGACACCCAGTTGATTCTCCACAATGGAAGAAGATTGATGAAACATTTCTAGACTTTGATGCAGAGCCAAGAAACTTAAGACTTGGACTTCCTACAGATGGTATAAATCCTTATAGGAACTTAAGTAGCAAACATATTTCATGGCCAATTTCATTGATGATTTACAATCTATATCCTTTGTTGTGCATGAAGAGAAAATATATGATGTTATCTATGATGATATTGGGTCTTAGACAACTTGGAATTGACATTGATGTGTACCTAAAGTCGTTGATCGATGATTTGAAATTGTTTTGGGAAGAATGCTTTGATGTGTACGGTTCATATTGTCAAGAAACTTTCTATTTGCGTGCAATGTTATTTTGCACCATAAATGATTTCCCAGCATATGAAAACTTGAGCGATTACAATGTTAAAGGTCATTTCGCATGTCCCATTTATGAAAAAAAAACACGAGTTATATTCAATTGTATGGTCAAAAAACTATGTATACAAAACATCGACAATTCCTTCCTCGAAATCATCCTTACCATAGAATGCAAAAAGCATTTAATGGAAGTCCTGAGGATGAAGTTGTGACGAGATTCCGCAATGAAGAAGTATACAACTAGGTGAAAAACATTGATATTGTGTTCGGCAAACATCAAAAGAAGAAGACCACAGAGAAAAAATTTTGAAGAAACAATCACTCTTCTTTAATATTTCATATTGGTGTAAACTTGAGGTACAACATTGTATAGACATGATGCACGTTGAAAAAAATATATGTGATAGCATCATTGGGACTTTACTAAATGTAAAAGGAAAGACCAAGGATAGAGTAAAAGCACGACAAGATTTGGTCGACATGGTCATCTGTTCTGAGTTACATCCACAATCAATTAGAAGACGCACCTACCTACCCCTAGCCTATCACACTCTTTCTAGAAAAGAGAAGAAAATGTTTTGTCAGTGCTTAAGAAGTGTGAAGGTTCCCCAAGGTTACTCTTCAAATATTAGTAGCCTTGTTTCTATGCAAGCTTTAAAGTTAGTTGGTTTAAAGTCTCATGATTGTCATGTGTTGATGCAACAACTATTACCAGTAGCTATTCGAGCCATCTTACCTCCTTCTGTTAGAGGTATTCTAACACATTTGTGTATGTTCTTTAATGCAATATGCAAGAAAGTTATTGACCTTCGAGTGTTAGATGATATAGAAAATGAGGCTATTAGACTATTGTGACAATTGGATATGTATTTTCCACCCTCCTTTTTCAATATCATGGTTCATTTTATAGTTCATCTATTGAGGGAAATTCGATTTTATGGGTCGGTTTTCTTGAGATGGATGTACCCAGTTGAGAGATACATGATAATCTTAAAGGGATATATCAAGAATCAGTATCGACCGGAAGCTTCAATTATAGAGCGATACATTACAAAAGAAGCCATTGAATTCTGTTCAAGTTATATGCCAAGTTGTGAACCAGTTGGAGTTCCTAAGAATAGACATGAAGGTAAATGTGAATGAAGGCAAGGATGTTCGAGGAGTGAAGATTCAAATTGTTAGTAGAAAAGAAGTTGATCAAGTCCATTTGTACATCTTAAAACACATTGTAGAAGTGATTTCTTACATTTCACAACACATTAATGAAATGAAGTCTGCACACCCATGTATGAGTGAAAAATGGGCACTTAATGAATATAACAAAATTTTCTTATCATGGTTTAAGAAAAAAATTTACGTGATTCCAAATGTTTCTGAAACTCTATTGAGGCTAGCTCGTGGACCGAACACCGATGTGGTCACATATGACGAGTACTACATAAACAATTATTGTTTCTATTCAAAGATTGAAGATGACAAAAGTAGAGTTCAAAATAGTGGGGTTACGCTTCAAACCGAAACTGTACATTTTGCCAGTTCTAAGGATAAAAATCCAATTACGGTATCCATGAGTTACTTCAGAATAATACAAGAAATATGGGAAGTTGACTAGTAACTTTTAGAGTGCTAGTTTTCAAGTATAAATGGGTTGATAACAATTCCGGTGTGGGAACATATGACCTCGGCTTCACTTTGGTGGATCTTAACAAGATAAGTTATATGGATGAACCATTTATTGTGGCAAGTCAAGCAAGCAAAATTTTTTATGTCATTGATCCAGCCAATCAGAAATGGTCAATTGTATTAGAAGGAAGAAGCATGCATAGAAATCATGATGAAAATTGTCTTGATCTACTTGAGATGACGTCTTTCTCATCAACAACCATTCAAGACAAGGTTGATGACGTAACTAGCGACATCCATGCTATTCGAAGTGATCACAATGAAGACATATGGGAGAAAAAAATACCTTAAGTTTATTTATTAATATCTTCAAATTTATAATTTTATATTTTTCGTATAATACAGTAGAAGTAATTGAGTATATTTTTCTTATTAACATTTTCTAATGATGTGTTCTTTAGGTATGACGAACTTTGGGTCAGAAAAGAGTGGACTTGGTAGATTTGTGACTCGGTTGCCGAGTGTCACAAACCAATGACTTGGTAAATAAAGGTTATTGGTCAAGATTGATCCCCGATCGAGTGATCCTAGTGGCCTAGGGGAAAAAGATTACCGTAGCTATATAGGGATGTTGGCCAAAACAAAAATCCTTATTGTGATTGTTTCGTGGGATGACGTCACGGAGGTCGACAAGAACCTCCTATGGCAAGATATTTTTGTATGTTTACTTAAAGCAACTATATTGTTTATTATCTTACTTAACACATAACTTATTTGTTGTTTTGAACAGCAAAAATTTGAGATTGCTCCAAACACTAAGCGAATTAGAAAGAATGTGTTATCTCACATTGGCACTAGATGAAGGGACTTCAAGGCAAGGCTCACACGTCTATATATGTTCGGAGACAGATAACATGATACTCCTTGTATGAAGTACTCAATATTTGAGGAGGATTGGATGTATTTTTGTGCATGAAGAGAGTTTGAGGATTGGCAGGTTTGTTTATGAAATTTGTTTGTAGTGACATTAGTCACACATTTTGGAATTAAAGTTATTAAATAATGTTATGTGTGTAACAGGGAAAAAGGACAACAGCCTAAGAAAGACAAAGGAATAATGATACATTGCACGTACTATCTCAAGGTGGCTATGCATTATTAGAGAAAAAATGAAAAAGTCTTGTGCACAAGCCTTAGGACTTGAGTCCCCTAACGAAGTACCTGTAATTCCTAGGTACGAGTTGTGGAAGGCTACTCGGACTAAGTCCGATGTGATCATGACATCACAATCCGCTGAAATGATATCATGACATCAATCTGAATGATGCACTAGAGATCGTTGCGAGAGACAAGATGTTAAATATTTCAATTTTACAACTATGATGCATGTAAGATTTTTTATTGTATTCCACATTTAGAACTTGGAATTTGTACTTTTTAATTTTATACATAACTCTCTTATTGTAGGTACATGAACAAAGTAATTGTGGAATAAGGTCGATCTTCCATGTATGGATTCATTGAATCTCAGACCATTCAAGCTTCTGGAAACACACCTGATCACGTGAAAAGTTATTTGCAAACATGGATGGTTGAATCAAACAAAGTGATTTACATTGCGTTGTACAATGATGGTAGGTGTTATTGCTTGTAATATTTTATGAATTATTGTTGATTATTCAACTAAGTACTTGTGATTGATGATAGGTCTCATTGGCAACTATTGGTCATCATTCCAAATCAATGCACGGTTGTATGGTTTTGATCATTGCATTGGAAGATTGAAAATTCTTTGAAAAACATTTTACAAGAGTAAATGTTACTTTTTTTTCATATAATGTATTTAGTTATTAAAACTAACCTTTATTTTATGTTTCCAAAGTTCATTAGAGTTGTGGGTAAGCCTAGAGCACAACAGATTAAAGTATTATACCCAAAGGTTGTAACTCATTCATTTACCAAGGTATTAATTTATGCATGTCAACTTATGAACTTGATATGTGATTATTTTCTTTGTCATCTTTAGCGTAACAAGCAAGAAGATTCATGGGAATGTGGGTATTATGTCATGTCTTGGATAAGAACAATCATTCGAGCTGCAGTTAAAGATGATTGGATAGAGGTAATAATATATGTATATATCTTTAAGATATTATAAATCATATCAAACCTTAAACAATGATATTCATGCATAATGAATTTGTATTATCTTTTAGCGCTTCAAGAATCCATCACCTCTATCGGATGACACTATCCAGACACAAGATAAGAGTGAGCAGCATATTTATTGGAACAATGGAGTTAGGCCCTAGAACAACATTAAAATTTTATTTTAAAAACTTTGTGGAACAATTTCTTGATGAAACTTTTAGTTTTGTGGTAATTGTAAAAGTTTAGACAACTTTACAATTATGAGTTAAAATTACCACATTGTTGAAATATAACGTGAACTGTTCTGGAACTTTTCTGTTTCTCATGAGTGGGAATTTATAAATAGAGCAAAACTTTAAAAAAACTGCTAATATTGGCGTTTGTCCTTGCACTAACAAAAACCAAACGACGTCGACTGTTAGTGCAAGGACAAACGTCAATTTCAAACTGATGTTAAGGGACGTCGGTCCGTTATTTTTGACGTTAAGTATGTCAGTTTTTCTTTCAGACGTTAATTTTAACGTCACCATATGTGACGTCGATATTTTCACATACGTCAAAAGCCAAAAATAACAGAAGTTATAAGAACTTTTCTGTTAGTAAAGATGCAAAAGGAGACTATTATCCTTTTAACTTAAAAGTACAATAAAATTTTCATCAAATCTAAATATTAAATAGAATATATAATTTTAAATTTTAATAAACCAAATTATAAACATTTAAACTTTATTTTATAAAATATGAATTTAAGTACACTAACATAATCCAATTATTTATATCTATAATTATAACATTCAAATTAGTTTCCTTTACAAAATACGGATTTGCATTAATTTTTAATTTTTTTTATATTTAGGCTCAGTTTGAATTAAATTCAATTCAAATTATTTAAACTTAGATACAATTTTTCAAAATCAAACTAGTGCATATCTTAATTAAATATTAAATGATAAAATTATAAAAGATATTGTTAACATGTGTATCAAGAGGAAGTAATAATTTATTTATACAAAAAATACTTAATACTTAATATCTTTATAATTGAAACAAGTACTAAATTTATCAATTTGAAACAAAGATGTAAAATATGAAAAATTGCAACTTAATCAATTAATTAATTTTTTGAACAGCTACCTTAATCATTTTAAATATTCAGATTTATTTATTCAAAATAATACTAAAATTAAATTTATAAACTATGATACACATTTTAGTACATTAATTTTTTATTATTAAATTACATATAAAAAGTAAATGAAAAATATGCTATAATGAATTAACATAAAAAATCACATTAAAATTTTTATATAATTTTAATTGAAATATCAATATAATTTCAAAACAATTACAAGTTACAATCATAAAATAAACAACATAATCATAATTTTAAAAAAGTTAATACATCTCTAAAACACATAATATATAACCATCTCAAAATATTAATATATTATAATATTATTATCATAACATAAACAATAAATATAAAAAATGTTAAAATATAGAAACTAATTAGAAATTTCTAAAACAGTTATGGTACAACTATTTTCTTTGAATACTTTAAAAGTAATATTCGAAATTATTTAATCAAACTTTTAATTATTTTTTAAAATACAATATAAAAATTTAAATATTATTTTTTTAATTTTATCAAAATTATTTATTATACCATATACACCTTACATATACTATTAATAAGATTAAAATAATAATATTTAAAATATATTAAAAAAATGTTATAAAATACAACTAATAATAGATAGAAGAAGTAAAGACTAAATAGAAAATGAGAGAATGGGGAGTAACTATGTCTTATTATTGATAGGAATAGTCATATTTATAGATACAACAACATAGTAACCCATAAAAGATACAAATGAAATAGTTAATACAAATATTTACATAAAGAGTATGCATCATATGAGTATCAATCATATCAATCATATAAGTAATTGTATCAAATCAATGGACGATCATTAATTCATAACAGCCCCCCTTGGGTATCCATTGATAAGAGAACGTGTCTCGTTAAAACCATACTAGGAAAAATCCTTTGGAATAAAAACCTAGTGAATGAAAAAGAGTAAACTAAACATTGTATTCACACACATTGAATTATAGACCTTAACTAAACATATTCATGACTTACCTCATGTAATGCTAAAAATTATGCATGATTTTTACGATGTTGTTGTTATGATCTCTTTCACATATCGTCATGAAATCATTGTGCTACCACATCTGAATAAATATCTTGTTTGTGATCCACCATTGACATTGTGAAAATATAATAAATAACATGCACCTGCATTATCCATTAGATTTAATTTTGAATCATTTGGATAAAATAATTCCATATTTGTAGTACCCTTAAGGTAACAGAGTATATTTTTTACTCCAATCCATTGTCTTCTTGTAGGTGAAGAACTATATTTTGCGTAACAAATTTATAGCAAATGTAATATCACATCAAGTATAATTAGCAAGATACATTAATGTTCTTATAACTAAGGAATGGTACTTCTTGACCAAAAAGGTCTTCATCATTCTCTTGAGGTCTAAGAAGAGCATTTATCAATATCTAACGACCTTACAACTATTAGAGTGCATAATAGATGCGACTTGTCTATTTAGAACATTTTACGCACCTTAATTATGTAAGCAACTTGTTGATGTATAAAAAAACATTTGTTTAAATACTCAATTGTAATCTCAAACAAAAATTTTGCCTTTTCAAGATCCTTCATCTCAAACTCTTTCTTTAAGCAATCAATTGTCTTTATGTGCTCATTAGGAGTTTCAATGATGTTTATGTCATCTACATAAACAATAATTATGGCATGTTCATTTTTGGATTTTTTTTCCATATAAATACAAGAACAAATAAGATCATTTCTATATCATTCTTTTAATAAGTACTCAATAAGACAGTTATACCAGACACGTCATAATTGCTTTAATCAATAAAAGGACTTGTTCAATTTTTTTGAATAACCATCTTTTAAATTTATTTATTCAAAATAATACTAAAATTAAATTTGTAAACTATGATACACATTTTACACTAATTTGTTATTATTAAGTTACACATAAAAAGTAAATGAAAAATATACTGTAATGAATAAGCATAACAAATCACATTAAAAATTTCATATAACTTTAATTGAAATATCAATATAATTTCAAAACAATTACAAATTACAATCATAAAATATACAGCATAATCATAATTTTAAAAAAATTAATGCACTTCTAAAATATTTTATGTATAACCATCTCAAAATATTAATATATTATAATATTATTATCATAACATAAACAATAAACATACAAAAATGTTGAAATATAGAAACTAACTAGAAATTTCTAAAACAGTTATGGTACAACTATTTTCTTTGAATATTTAAAAATAATATTAATAAATTATTTAATCAAACTTTTAATTATTTTTCCAAATACAATATAAAAAATTAAATATTATTTTTTAATTTTATCAAAATTATTTATTATACCATATACACCAGCAAATATACTAGTAATAAGATTAAAATAATAATATGTAAAATATTTTATAAAAATATTTTATTAATATTATAATAAATATAACTCAATTTTTTTATTTAATAAATTAATATAAAAATAAACAAATGACACGTGTGACGACCATTTTTTTTTTACTTTTTTTTGTTACTATTATTCTCTATATTATACTTATAAAAAAAGTTAACATATAATTTTACAATAACATATAACATACTAAATATTCATATATACATATAACAAGTTACAGTATTGTATGCATCTTAAATTCGTATCATTTGATACATATTATATTTTCTACACTAGAAGAGGAAGAAGATTATGGATAGGATTCACTTGGATTATTGGGGGTAATTAAAAAGTGATTTCAATCTATCCTTCCAAGATAAACGATGCATTTGGAGCATTTAGTAATGCAATGGTAGAATTTGTAGTTCCTTGAAACGTTACCGAATAATTTACTGCATTAATTTACCATGCGTTTCCCGAGAATACTGCTACTATAACAGTAAGGAATAGGCTGGCATGTTAGGGGCAATCATCTACGATGAGATTATAATTTTTTTTTATACACAATCATAAAATAGGGAAGTGAGACAAATATCACATGAAAATATAACATGTCTTAATAAGATAAAATGAAATGAAAACTCATTTAAATCCATAAAACTTTGATCTTTATTTCATTAATAAAGATTTTGATTAATTTTGTAATAACTAGTCAGGATAATTGAGTCTCATCATGGCCAACAAAGTAACTCAAGAACATCTCGTCTTGAGTACTAACTACTTATTTAATCTCTAAGGACATACCTCCAACTACAATAATCAAATCTTTATTTATTATAAGTTTTATTTTAATATTAAATTATATAATTATATAAATAATAAATAAATAGGATTAGTGCAATACTAAAAATAAATATAATAAATAAAAGGATCATTATGTGACTAGAGATAAATATAAATAAATAAATGAGAGTAAATATAAATTAAATAAATACGACTAGTGCACAACTTGAGATAAATATAAATAAAAATAAATAAATAAGAGCGGGTATTAAATATGAATTAAAATGAGGTTAGGGACACCTCACTTAAGGTAAATAGAAATAAAAATAGTTATGAAGAAATAAAAGATGATAAAAGTAAAAAGATAAAATGATAGATGTCTCCTCCCCTTACCTTAGTTCTAGTGCGAATTACACCAAGGTTGTATTGAGACTTTGATGATATATAATTTTTTTTCTCTTTGTTGTTACTATGTATCCTCACTCTCTCTTTTGCTTTATCAATTCTTCTCTGTTTTTGTTTTACCTCCTCCACATGCCTTCACCCTTCATCTCATGTATACTACTCAAAGTAATGATTACTGTTAGTTTTCTTTTAACCAAATTTTTTTCAATATTGTGCTAATTACATTCATAACTAAAACCTTGTTCTCGATTTTTTTTTTTCAAATTAATATTCATTTATTATGTACTTCAAATGTAGGGATGTTAAAATGGGCCAGGTCCGCCGGGCCGGCCCGCCAGCCCGCCAAAGAAAGGGTAGGCCGGGTTGAAGTTTCCAGCACGCCAACTCGTTGTAACCCGACCTGCCAGTCTAGCGGACCAGCCCGTCCTGGGCCGTCAACCCGTTTTTTTTTTTTTTTTTATATAAAAAAAAAAAAAAAATATATATATAAATATATATATATATATAATAAATTTAAAAAAAAAATTTATAAAAAGTTAAAAAAATTTAAAAAAATTAAAAAAATTAAAAAAAAAAAAGACAGGCCAGCCCGCCGACCCGCTAGCGCGCCTTAAGACAGGACAGGTTACAATATCCAACCCGTTTATTGGTGGCAGGCCAGCCCGACCCGATCCGTTTTTGGCGGGCCACAGCCGGACCGGACCAAAACAGGTCGGGCGAGCCCGTTTTGCCACCCATATTCAAATGGTTACATACTTTTACTATAATATATATATATATATATATATATATATATATATATATATATATATATATATTCGATAAACTTTGGACTCTAACAATGTTTTTAAAAAATTGTGGCCACTAAATATAACTCAATCATTTACCACAAATATTTGTTTCAGATTCAGACTTTTTATTTCTTCTATTATTATAATAAATACGATTATTTCCCATTAACATATATCTACGTATAAATTCTAAAGTATTTAATATATTTTCTTATAAAATATTCAATTATTTGTATATTCTGGATATTTATAATCTTTATATCTATATGTTCATAATTTATTAAATTAGATACAACATACATGAAAAGTAATGTATTATAAAATTTTAGGTGTTAACATACTAAAAATATGGTGGTATAAATTTTGAGATGTTACACATAGTACTGTGTGTTTGCTGATATTTGATGCTCTTTGAGTGCATTTTACCTTAACATGTTGTATACATGGTTTTCTAATTTAAATATTTGTTACATGAGATAATATTTAGTTATAGAAAAGTATTTTTAATTTAGTTTTATGCTTTTATAAACATTTTGACATTAGAAAAACTTATTTTTATAGTTATTGGTTGATGTTCGGGATGACAACGGGTCGGGTCGGGTCGAAGTAGCAGCGGTGTGGTGGTGTGAGTGGCCGGAGTGTATTAGCAGCGATAGGCGGAGCACCAGGCAGAGGGCTGAAATCGCAGCGCGAGAAAGAAGAAGAAGGAAAGGGATCACGTTTTTGAACCCTAACAGACTTTATGGCCTTGGTTCAATTTTTAACCGAGGCAGAAAACTATATTTGGCACTGATCTAATTCCAACTAAGGCCAAACACCACTGCCGTAGTGGCATTTTTTAAATATTGGCCAACTTTTTGGCACTGGTCCAATTCCATCAGAAGCATATAACCCCTTTCGGTTATATGTTGAACCGAGGCATAAAACTTTGAAAAAATTACAAAAATGTCACTGCGTCATTTTATGCTTCGGTTAAATGACAATCGAGGCCTATCACGCGAGTCAAAAAGCCAAAATTGCACTAGTATTGCTACTAACCTGCAAAAGAAATAAATTTGTCCATTGTCTGCTTGTTACCCGTCGAATACCCAACCCGTGGGTATGTGATACACAAGAATTTTTAGATAAAGATTTTTTTAAATTAAAAAAATAACAAAAATTACAAATAAGAAAAATATAAGTTAAATTTTAATTTTAATTAAATTTAATCTAACTATAAATTTAATTTTAATTTTAATTAAATTTAACTTAATAAAATGTAAATTAAATTTTATTTTTTTGTGAGTAATTCATACTCATGGGTACAGATACTATGATACCCAAACCCGATTATTAAAATACTCATTACCTGTTGGTAATAAATACTCATAAGTATCAACTATCCACTACATAATTTATCCATAAATACCCGTGAAGATGAGTATTTTGTCATTCCTAACTAAATATGACCAATGTTTGAGTTCAAAGATAGTCAAATTTTGGAGTTAGCGATGTTTGTAAGTATTAAAAAATTAATTTTAGTTTATTTTTCTTTGTTATAAAAAGAAATATATATTAATTAATGTATATTTGTAATTTTGAAGTGACAAATTTTCAAAATAGCATATTTTAATACATTAATATGTTATTATTAAATTACACATAAAAAAAGTAAATGAAAGAGATACTATCGTGGATAGACATAAGAAATCACATTTAAAACTTTATATAATTTAGCTACAATGTCAATATAATTTCAAAATAATTACAAATTACAATCTCAAGATATATAACATAAAGAAACAATTCCATAAAGAAAACAGATAATCAAATTTAAAAATATTTTAAATATCTCTCTACTCCATCCTTACAACAAAATGTCTCATTAACAACCAATTTTAGTGACCAAAAGTTGTTAGTCACTATAGTGACCAATTTAGATACAAATTTACAAAATAAAAAATTATTGATTATTAACATAGTCACTATTATCAATAAAAAAATATAATTGCCTATCTTGATGTTCAACTTGTGCCGAAGGTCGGGAGGCAACCTGTCTTGACCTTTTGTCCAAGCTACCTCGTCTCGACTTTCAACTTGAATTATTATGTCTCAACCTTCAGATGAGCAGATAATATATAGGTATATTCATGCATTAGTTTAGGACATTTTTATTCATTTGTACATTATTAGGCTAATTTCATCATACATTATCTAGTTTCAGATCATACATTTGGATTGGTGCATTGTTTGTGTAAACATGTCTTAAGGGAGTAAGTTAGACACAAAACAACATTTTCCACAAGTGTCTGGTGGAGTCTTCCACGACTTGTGGATTTGGCTTAAAAAATACGAGTTTCAAAACAGCTTGTTCCACAAATGCCTGGTGGATTTTTCCACGACTTGTGGTTTTTGCTTCAAATTGGAGGATACAAAACAGTGTGTTCCATAGGTTCCTGGTGGGTCTTTCCACGACCTGTGGAGTTTGCTTCAGAAGATCATGCGCAAAACAGCATGTTCCACAGGTGGCATGTGGGTTTTTCCATAACCTGTGGATTTTCCAGCCAGAAATCTAAAGATTACATGGATTGAAAAAGATTTAAAAGGAAAAGAAAATATAAAGAGAAGAAATATAGGGAAACAGTTAGAGGAGAGAGAAAATCGCCTTAGCAAATGAGAGAATGTGGAAAAAGATAAAAGGAGGGCGTTCACGAAAGAAAACATCTTCTTCCTCTCTATTTTGTCAGTGGCTTTGCCTACTATTTGGAGTTTTTCTTTTCATTATGCAAAACTAATTTCCTTTTGTTTGAGGATTGATGTAAGACTTTGGATTATAGGTTATACTCTTTACATTTGATGTTTTGTTAATGTTCTTCATCTCAAGACTCTGTTTATGGTTTTATCGTTTATTTATGAGCAATTTCAAAATTGGGAAATTGGGGATTGTTTGCGATTATAAACAAGATATGTTAGATTATGTCACAATTGGGAAATTGGGCATATCTAATTAGTTTGCAATAGAGATGATTATTGATTTTTCATGATTTTATTGAATTTTTGTAAACTGGCCTAAAGAATTGGGGGTTCGAATTCAATGAATAGATTTTACCTACTAAGGGATTAGGGGTAAAACAGCTCTCAGTAAACTCAAGTGGATGATTACATTGCTTGCATCGATTGAAAAGGAGTAGAATTCTATAGGTTCTTCTATTGATTAAAGTTTTTGTTATAAATTTTATGTTTGCAATTCTATTGATTCGCATTTGCTCAAAATTACGTAAATTAGGAATCTAGTATTCAACAAGTCAATCGTAGAGGACGATATTTTATTACTACGTTAACAATTGGTTCACTTGCCAAACATTCATCACCTTCAGCTCGAGTTGGCTTATCTTGACCTTCGGTATGGACCGATTCGTCTAGACTTTTAGCTTTCCTTGTGCGTCTAGACCTCCAATCGTGGTCAGCCTGTCTCTACCTTTTCCCTAGGCGAACCGTCTTAAATTTTTGTTCGGGATAGACCATCGTGACGTTTGGTTCTGGCCAGTTTGTCTCAAACTTTATATTGACGGTCTTGTCTCGACTTTTAGTCTGGCCAACTTGGCTTCGGACTTGTTCTACTCGAAATTTGGTCTGTGCCGACTGGATTCAACCTTTAGTTCAAGCCGACTCAATTAGAATTTTGGTTTTGGTGGACTCGAGTCAACCTAGAAGTCAAGATGGATTGACTCGACCTTTGATCAAGGGTAAAGATGTTATATTGAAGAGGTTATTAAAATCTTGTAGTGGGTCAAATCCACTTTAATAAAAGGTTATGGGGACTGAAAATTTTTTTAGCCTGTTTATTTGATGACTCTATAAAAGTGAACTTAGGAGAGGAGGGTGAAATTAACACTTCTCATTTTAAAAAGCCATTGCCAGATAGTCTTGCAAATTGGTTTAAGGAATGGTTATATTAAGTTATTATGGCTAAAAGTCATATTATCCTTTCCCGTGCTTAAAGATTAAGATAAATTTGATGAATTAACCTTAATTTTAAAGTTCATTTTCTTGATTTTTTTTCCCATATGGAGCAAGTGGTAGTTTCAATACCAGACCATTTCTTCCTCCACCCAATGTTTTCTTTATGCAAATCTATGATTTATTAAAATCTAAATTGTCTATTCTTTAAATTTTAAGTTAAATGTGTTTTCAGTTCCTAAACTTTGACACAAAATTGGAACTCGTCCATATCGGAAGCTTTGATACATTTTGGTCCTAGAACATTAAAAATGGATATAATCCTTTTAACTAAATTACGTTAAATTTTGTTGACATGTCAAACACATTTCCTTGAAGCAAAAACGTATCAAACAGTGTAAACAACTCAAATGCTAGCAAGAAAAAATGTTTAACACGTCAAAAAAATGTAACGTAACTGAGTTAAAAGAACAATACCCATTTTTTTAAAAGTTTGGGATAAAAATATATCAAAGTTTTAAACATGGATATATTTTAATTTCACATTAAAATTTAAAGACTAAAAACATATTTAATACTTCAACTTTTGAATTGTGAAAATCTATAAAGATATTCCAATTTATAAATTATTTAAATTTTTAGATGGTGTAATTAGAAAAAGACATATTTATATTACACAATGTGTTTCTAATTATTTACCACAGACACACACACACGATTTTTTGAATTGTGAAAATCTATAAAGATTTTCCAATTTATAAATTATTTAAATTTTTAATGATGTAATTATAAAAAGACATTTATATTACACAATTTGAAATGTGTTTCTAATTATTTATCGCACACACACAAACAAACACACACACACGGTTTTTCTGATTTAAATTTTTTTATTCACACACACATATGTAGGGTTTTTTTGATTTAAAATTTTCTTTTATTTCTATTTTTCTAAAATAATAAATTATTTCCTTTTAAGCTGATTGACACTGATTTACAATGTGTGGAACTGGTACTGCTTCAAATTCTTGTGATCCTAATGTTAGTGTATCTTCATTTCCTAGATGTACAAGTCAAAATACTTCAGGAAATAAGACTCATGACATTGGATGGAAACATTGAATCGAAGTAGACTCTTACAAGTTTATGAAACTCTCACAAGTATACGTAGACTCTTGAGTCTAATAACCTTGCTTATACCTATATCTAATTAATGTGGGGATTCCCTGTAAAAAAATGAGGATGAGTTTATTTATCATCCCTATTAACAACAATTGTATAATTAGATTATCATTATGAGTTTGAGCGAAAGACAAATAACAACAATTGTATTTGAATAGTCGTTATAAGTGTGAGGGAGATATGAAACAATAATTATTATATTTGAATTATTGTTAAAAGTGTTAAAAAGATGAGAAATAATTATGATTGCATGTAGATCGGTGTTAAAATTGCTTTTCACTTTAAAAAAGGTCGAGCCTTTTATGCTTTCTTCTGTTATGTTTCGTTCTTCTTCTTTTCTCAACTTTCCCTCTTATTACGCTCCTAGCATCGTCACCGTTACTTTGCATTACCATTATAGCTTGTTCTGGTTGTTTTGTCACCTCTACTCATTTCATCAATCATCTTGTGTTTCACTATTTTTCTTTCTCGTGTGGCCTGGTTTCCTACATAATCCTTATTCCCACTATATTATTTTGCCACTGCTGCTACCGCTTATGCTACCTTATCGTTGTTGGTCTTGTCATTGTTGTTCGTGTTGCGCTGCATGTGCCATTGTAGCTTGTCTGTTCTTTCACTGTAGGTTTTCTTCTGACTATGCATTTTCTCCCTTCCCATGCATTGTCGTCGCTATTCCCTCTTTGTTTCTCTATGAGTTCCTCCCTCCCTCATGCTCTCACCATCGATTTGTTGTGCCATTCTCCATTCTATGTTATATATATATATATATTATTAAGTGCAAAAAAGTATGTGTTAAAATTATGACTTTCGACAATGGATTTAACTATCGTCAATTTCTATGACTTATAATGACATATGTATTAATGACAATTCTAGAATCGTTATTTAAATTTAACTGTTGTCGAAAGTGTTATTTACGGTAATGGTAAATGCAACATCTTATTTATATTTTTATGGTCATTGTCACATCAATAATCATGATTAATGTGATGGTCGTAGATAAATCTGTAATAATAATTATTTTTCATTGATAGTAGGGCAATCATATGAAAAGGGAAAAAGTGAAAAAAGTATGTAAACATGATAAAAGAAATATTTTATCATTATGGTAGTAAATATCATTAGAGTCCTTTTTGTTGTACATTAAAATATTTTGTTCAACTCTTTCAAGAATCAAGTATAAGTAAGGTCAAAAACACAGAAAATTCAAAAACACATTTTTGCTTATGAAGATGACGATTTTAATTATTGTTATATGAATACTACCCATCTTAACATTATTGATATATTTGTTGAACTAGATGCAAGTATTGGTCATTTCATTTGAAAGTGTTTGAAATAAATGTTTTTTCATATTATGTTCTTAAATTATAATGTTTATGTTTTATAAACAATATTGTGTTTCATGTTTTTAATAAAAGAAATTTTTAATATATGTTGAACAAACTTGGATGACACCTATCATGGCCTTTCTCAAAATCGGGAGGTTACCAGCCAAAGAAATCAAAGGATGGGAGAGAATAGTTGCATATATACTTTGATATGCAAGGAACTCTTTTAGAAAGGGGTACCCTTGACCACTGTTGAAGTGTTACCCCGACACAAGCCAAATACATTATGAGAGAATTGCATAAAGGCAAATGCAAGTATCATTCCAGAGCTAGAACCATGGCGACTTGAGTCTTAAGTGTTGGTTACTTTTGGCCCACCTTGGCAACAAATTGTGTCGATTATGTCAAGAAGTGCATAACTCTTAAAAACCCAACAACATGACGCACACCGAGCAAGAGGAGCTACATAGTATATTCTTCCATTGGCCATTTACAAAGTGAGGAATGGATATTATTGGACCCTTTACACAAAAAATGGGGCAACTGAAGTTCCTATTGGTCAACATAGACTATTTCACTAAGTGGATAGAACCCAAACCCTTAGCTACCATCACGATACAACAAGTAAAAAAGTTTGTGTGGAAAAACATAATATCCTGATATGGAGTCCCACACACAATAATAATAGGCAATGAGGCAACTTGTGGACAAGAGTTTGGCCGAGTTCTACAGCAATATCGACATAAAACACATTCCCAACTTAGTGGAGCATCCTGAAACAAATGGTTAGGTCAAGACGGATAACAAGGTAATACATATAAAGCTCAAAAAGAGGTTGGATTTGGCCAAAAGGGAAATGCTCAGAAGACTTGTTGGAAGTTTTGTGGGTGTATATGTGTACACCTTAATTGACCACACAGGAGACACCCTTCACTCTCACTTATGGCATTGATGTCATGATCCCGGTTGAAGTGGGAGAGTCATAATCTCGGTGTGTGCAGTATGAAGAAAGAGGCAACTAAGATTGGTTTGCCACCAACCTAGACTTATTGTGTGACTATAGAATGACATCATGTCAACAAACATGATCGAAATCATCTTGGTCAACATAGAATGACATCATGTCAACAAAGACCTTTTGGCCATAGTAACTTGGTGACCCAAGAAGAGAACATATAAGCAAGAAGGCATAATATAGATTAGAAAAATGATGATCATGTCAAGGTAGTAGCACATCATAACCTTAATTGAAGGTAGTAGCACATCATAACCTTAATAGATCATGTCAAGGTAGTAGCACATCATAACCTTAATTGAAGGCACAAATGATGATCAAGCATGATTGACAGGAAGATTAAGGCATAATATAGATTAGAAAAATCCTAAACAACTTAGGAAAGGTAACTACCCAGGTGGCCTAGGCCCAACCAGGTAAAAGCTCACGAAACCATTATAAATATCATTGTTCATGATTTAATTATTATGTATTCACTATAGCATTTATTACTATATTTCACACATACATGACTTGAGCGTCAAAGTGTCTTTGTAGACACTACCCGCCCAAATGTCGGAGACATTTACTTAATACATCTCATTATGCTTTGGTACTTGAAATATAACATCTCAAATTGAAAGAAAGACTTTAGATAACATTTCTCATTAATCTTTCTAGAATATATCTCGGCCTAATAAGAAAAAATAAACAAACAAAAACCAAAGCTTAAAGAATAGTTCACTTATAACAGTTAACCAACCAATTCTCATGAGTTTAATAACTCAAAAATGATATCTAAATGAAATATACTAATGCATACATATTTGATACCCATTCAAACAATATGATCTATTAAACAACTTTATATACGTTTTAATTTCCACTTGTATATTACTCAACTTTTTGGTTTCGCATAAAGTAAGATTCCACATAATATCATGATTCCAACATTTATATCTCCTAAATTTTATGACTTAGCTAATGAAGAATAAAATGTAAATATAATATTTTTTAAACTTTAAAAGTTACACGTAAAATGAAAAATTGGTCATAATGTATTATTTTTAAATGAAAACATTTAAAATTATGATATGCGAGTGTAATTCAAGAAAATTTTACAAATGCGGAAAAATGATATTCTTTAAATTTTATTATACATTCTAATGTGTAGCCAATGACATTACAATTTTAAATAACTAAAAATATGTTTTTTTTTTCTCTTATTATACTAAATGTTTTTATATATTCTGATAAATTGGCAGTTGAAGGAATAAACGACACGTCGTTCGGTAAAAGTAATAGTCGTAGACGCAAAGAGCGGTGTGGTGCAAAATAAGAAGCACTTGTGTTGCTCTTTTTCTGTGATTATTCGATAAACTCTAACGAAAGAGCGAGAAAGAAAGCGAAGAGAGCAATAGCAATGGCGTCGTTTCTTCAATCGTTTCTAGATCCCAAGAAGAACTGGCTCGCCGCTCAGCACATGAAATCCCTCACCAAACGCCTTCGCAAATACGGTTCATTCCTCTTTTCTCTCTCGTCGCTACAATTTCCGCAACCCTAATACTGCCGATTTATGAAAATCGTTTTGGCTTTTTGTGAATTAGGGCTCCGGTACGACGATTTGTACGATCCTTACTACGATCTGGATGTGAAGGAGGCGCTGAATCGGCTCCCGAAGGAGGTGGTGGACGCGCGCCACGCGCGTCTCAAACGCGCCATCGACCTTTCCATGAAGCACGAGTACCTCCCTGACGATCTTCAGGTTTTTTTCTTCTTATATTTCGTCTATTTTATTGTTATTGCTGCTGAACTTAGTTTCGAGGTATTCTTTTTTTGCTTCTGTTGACTGGTTCCAATTAATTAGGGTTTTATAGAGGATGGATATGTATGAATCTATTGCCTACAATGGTAGACGAGGGATGTGTATGAATCTATTACTTACTTGGTCTTTGATAGATTTTGTTGCTTTTGTTGGGTTTTAGTTACATCCAAGATGGATGAAAAAGTAAATCATGTGTTGAAATGATGTGACTGGGTCAAATTCATTAGGTTGAAAGACTTGATGTATGTATATGAATGTATTGCTGAATGCTTACAGTTGAGTGACTCAGAGAATGTACAGAGTCATGCTTTTGTATTAATATGGCTAGGTGATGAGAAATGCATTTTGAGGGTTTGAGAAGTTGAGTCACTGTAACCTAATCATGATGTGAAACTACCTGATAATATTGGACAGTCTAAATTTTTGCTAAATGTGCTAAGTTGTCTGAGAAAACACTAAATAGTTGTGTTTGTTTCTTATGTGTGTGAAGATTTAATGTCCATTTTGGAGTATGTGCATGTATGAAGAGTTGCATATTTTAACATTTTTTAGTATAATGATTTTGGATTCTCATATTTTCTGATTTGACAGGCAATGCAAACTCCGTTCAGGGGCTACCTTCAGGATATGCTGTCTCTTGTAAGTGCTGTTGTTATGTGTAATTAAATCTGTGTGTTGGCGCATCCTTCTTTATTCTCCGTGCCTTTTTGTGTAACCAATGAAAACAAAACCTGACCACGTAAACAGTATTTTGTAACATGCATTGCTTTATATTGTTAGTGATCTGGTTGATAGAACTATCATTTCAAGAAATATATTAGTATATTTGATGATTCACTTGTATTCTATATTTGAAGTAGAAAGAAATGAAGACTTCCTGTGTTTCACACTATCACTTCAATTCTGTAGCTCTCTTTGTCAGTGCCTACATGCTGTATAATAGTCTGCCAAATTTTCTTTAGCTTAGAATAGCTTATCCCTCCGTCCTTGCAACATCATTTTATTGGTTTGTTTGGATGAAGACACAAATCTGGACAAAAGAACATTTTGCTTTCAGAATTGTATTTGGAGAAAGTATTGCCAATATACACTGTTCATAGAAAAGAAGAAATGAATTTCATTTTCGTTTTGGGGTTTGAGGGGAAGAAAGTTTTATGACTCCTGATTTGTAATATTCAATTGGCTACTATTTTGAAGCATGGTTTGTGAGCTTGAGCCTTCTTGGTATGGACTGGTCATTTGGTGATGTTAAAGTTATGACCTGAAAGCCACTTGTATATCTAAGAGTAATGCACAAAAGGGTTTCATTTTATTATAAAGTGTAATTATGTTTTTAGTACATGATATTGAGGATAAATTTGTTTTTGGTCCCTCAAACTGAAAAAATAGATTTATTTGTCCATCAATTTTTGGTGAAATGTTTTCAGTGCATGGTGTGACAGTGTTACGGAAGTGACTTGGCACTCCCAACATTTGACACATGCTATGTTTCAAGCAACATGTTACCATTTTTGTTAATGCTATCTGGCTTCAGGGACTGAAAAACATTTTTTGAAATTTGAGGAACTATAACATATATTTCTTTCAATTTGGGGGCACCAGAAACAGATTTATCCTATCAGGAATTAGAACATAATGAAGCCTATAAATCATTATAAAATCAATATATTACTTATCCAACTTACATTTTAAATTTTCAATGGAGGAGTATCACTTTCAGAATAGGTAAGAATTTCTCTCAGTAGACGATTGTGATAATTTTGTTTACGTGTAAGCAGAAAGTGATAATCCTTAAATATTGACAATCAGCAACCAAATAGCTGCTAAAATTGTCACTAAATGCTTTGCTACTTATGACTTACAGGTGAAGAGGGAGAGAGCAGAACGTGAAGCATTGGGAGGTTTGCCCCTATATCAACGATCTATTCCTTGAGCATTAAGTATTGCATGAAGGTATTTTGATTGGATTGGAGGTTTAAAATGTATTGATGTTGTGGTAGAATGTTTTCTTTTAAGAAGAAAACATGCACGGTTTCTTTGATAAACTTATATGAAATGCATTTTTTGGTGGTATAAACTTGCCTCGGCAGGCTTTTATAATAATGGCAACAATAGACACTTTTGCCTTGAAATTTATAGCTTGAGTGTTCTTTTGGTTCTGTGCTTAGTTTTTCTTTTGAAATCATTACCTTTTTGTATATGTTGTCGAAGCTCGTCACTCTCTTGTGGGCCTTTGTTTCGAAGAGGAACAAAAATATTTGCTACAATGCAATACTTGGTGAATGAATTGTTCCAAACATCAAACACTACCATTTTTTTTTTACTTTCGATATCAATATGGTTGAGTGCTTTTTATGTATAGCATTTATTTCCCCCTCTCAACTCCTATTAAAATTGTAAGTGATATTAAAATGTGGGTGTACTATCTTGCTTTAAATATAAGTGATATTGAAAATCAATGGTTTTTGGTAGAGAAACACCTTGGAGTAAGGCTATATCTACTTATGTTATGAGGTCATAAATTTAAATTACAAAACTGATAACAGAAACTACTGAGTAGGTCATATTTAACACAGTTTTGAAGAAATGCTTGGCAACTGTTTCATGAGCAAATAAAAGGGAGCTGGATGAAACAGAAATTACGCTTTTACTTTTACAAGTTACTGAGATGTGAGATAAAAAAAGTTCGAGTAAATTTTTCAAATATTTGTTTGTTTTCACTGCTCTTATTTACAAATGTAGCATTTTAGGTTCTCAAAAGTGTTAGCTAAATTACATTTTTTATACCTTCAAATACTACATAATTTAAAAATATTTTATACAATAAATAATTTCGAATTACACAACTCGATATTAATGCATATGGAACCTTTGGGAGTTTCGAAAGATATGGGCCACATCCAGCAAGACTTTTACTTCTTGTACCCCATCATTTCTGTTCCCACTCCCTCGAATTTCAATTTTTAAATAATCATTTTGCCATTTGTAAAAGTTAAAATTGTAGAAGTTACCATTTGAAAATAAACTAGGATTATAATTTCTGAAACAATTTTCAGAACACATCAAATGTGTCTCGGAATTGATTTTCTGGAGTGAAATTTCTGGATTAAATTTTTTTCAAAACTCATATAATACTTTCTGGAAATTTTTTTCAAAATATAGATAATAATATATGTTTCGGAAGCTTTAGCTTGAGTGAAGTATACTTTTAGTATTTGAATTTTTAAATAAAGTTGGAATTTATTTATATTCAAAATTTTGATATATTTTTGTCTTTAAATTTTAAAAGTAAATGTTTAGATTTTAAAAATAAATGAGTAAAAGTTAAATGTATATTTAAGTAGAAGTATGAATGTATTAAATGATGTAAATATATTTATTTATTTTAAGGATTTAAGGATCAAAATTTATTAATATTTTGAATAGAGTGAATTTTAATTTTACATCAAAAATTAAGAACTAAATATATATTTAATTCTTTTAAATCGAATATTTTTTTCATTTTTTTTCTTGTTTTTCTTTCTTTGGAATGTTTTCCGTTTTCTTCCTCCGTAACAGTGGTAATGTGAAAGATGTAATAGTGGTGACGGTGGTAATGCTGCTAAAGGGTATTTAAGTCTTTTTCTCTCAATGTGGGTGCAGTTAGTAATTGAGGTAGTAATAGGAGCTCCAATCATGGATTTAATAAACATTGAAGTAACACATGCGGAATTAGGGATGTGCAAAATGAACTTATCTAAATGTTTTTATCCAAATTAAATTAAACTAAAAATATCTTTAAACAGTTTAAATGTTTTTATCCAAATTAAATTAAATTAAAAATATCTTTAAACAGTTTAAATGTTTTTATCCAAACTAAATTAAACTAAAAATATCTTTAAACAGTTTAAAAAAATTGAACTGAATAATTTTTTAGTTTTCTAAATGACATTCTAAAACTGAACTATTATTTATTTTTGTAACGTCCCAAAAATTAGATAACCTTAGATTTATTAAAATACCACATACATGAATATTCAGAGACTTTAAAGTTTGGGGGATGAAGGTGCACAGAACACCAAACATGCCCCTTTACATAACAAGAGGCCCCACACGACCCAAAACAAAGTACACAGGTAAAACAATAGTAGTACTAGGCCTTGTACAGACATGACCATCATAACTAATGAAACTCCTTCCGCAATGGACCCCACAGTGGCCCAATACCCGTCCATAACCATCAGGCTGCTGCGTCTCTACTATCATTGTCATTGCCAGGGGTTCTCGCATTTGCTCACATTAATAAAATTGATGATCATCGCAAGGGAGGAAAACCACACAGGAGATACCAAACCATTACAACTCCAATACTAGACAATCTGGATACGTATGATGAGGCACCACCACAAAACAGTGGAATTATGTCCTAGCAGTGAGGCGTCACCACGAGGCCTTCGCGAAATTACACCCTTACAAGAGGCACCACCACGTGGCCTTCGTGGAATTACGTCCTGGCCGTGAGGCACCACCATGTCATCCTCGTGGAATTACGTCCTGTTGTGTAGGCACCACTATGAACTCTCACCTCGAGGTTCGTGGAATTAAGTCCAATGGATGAGGCACCACCATGGATTCCCCCTAGAAGGGCCCATGGAATTACGTCCATTAAGGGGGCACCACCATAAGCTCTCCATACAAGAGTCATGGGATTACGTCCTACTCACACTTTGTACGCGTTTCGCCAATCAATCAGAAAGTTCCCTTAATACCAACATCATGCATAAACAACAATTCATACATCTCATGCTTCCCGATTCATACAATAAGCAACCATATCAGTGGGCCATTTACACCGTATGATTCTTGGTGGTTTTTACACTTGTGGTGGCCTCTACTACTTGTAGAGTCATTGTCAGTGGATTTCACCCTACCACACAAGATTAGTCCCTTTAATCGTCATAAGAACCATGGGGCTGTTCTTAAAGACAAAACCTCCTACCCCTCTCAACACATGACTCATTCCACTCTACATGAGTCTTGAATGAGCATTAGAGTATCAAGATAAACCTCCAGTACTGACTCCTTACATCAATGAACACACTACTAATTAAATCAAATAGGATATCTCCCATGGAATCTCCTATATTCTCACACAATCATTTGAAGACACATATTAAAATCATAAGAGATATGTCTCTCTTGGAAAATAACTAATTCTTATAATTTTTATCCAAATCTAACGTAACAACACATTATGCAAACGATTTAGGATTTTAGAAATAAAACTGCAGCTTGTGTAAACCTCCAAAAATTTTGTATTTATATTCAAATTAAATATTATTGAATCAAGAACCAAATTCAATAAGAACCAACTTAATTGAATAACTATAATGAAATTTATGCACCAAACAAGTAACGAAGGTCAATGTTGTCAACAACCAAACTACAAGGACCTTGCGATAAAAACTGCTCTAACTACATTGCTCCGATTCAAGATCTGACCGGTAAAAGTCAAGAACTAGGTGTTAAGCATCCGCTGTTAAAATTTCAGCTCGATCCAACGGTTAACAAAGTAGGAATCTTCATTTTACGAAAAGTGTACAGTGTAGGAAAAAGGGTAGTGCCACACCATATGCTTCTTGGTTGTGAGATTTTGATTTGTTCCACTACACAAATTGATATCTTGCACTTTTATCTTCTCAAAATCATTTCAAAGTGGTTTATAGATGATAACAAACTGAACAATTGCAACAATCAATATCTCTCATTCCAATTTCAATCTAAACTACCTAAAATTCTCTAACCCATAGATACCCAAACATGAAATTCATCCCAATTCAATGCAATCATCAATCAAACATACTCAGCTCATTCCAAAAAGGAAATAAGTACGCTCTATTTCAAAGAAAAAGAAGAAGTTCTAGCTTTCCTTACCTTTTAGACTGAAAGCTACGAGAGAGACTCTTAGCAGAGGAGCACTAGTATCCAAAATAGCTTAAGAAGCTGGAAAATAGGAGGATAGGGGGGCGAAAGTGAGACCAAGACAAGGATTAAGGTGGAACCAGAGCTTAGGAGCTAAAAACAAAAAAAGAATAGAGGCTGAGAGATTACTTGGAGAGAACTTATGACTAGTTCGTAGGAAAGCTTGCTCAAACCCCAACAGAACTCTGTTGGAGAAAAAGTGAGGGAGTAAGGGAGGGGACTGTCTTGGGAAAAAGTAAGCAGAACGAAAGGTAACTGACTGAAAGGGGGTCTTGAGATCCCAAGTGGACTGATCTTGAGCCCTCTAACCAAGTCAGGCCCAAACCTTAGTAGGGGGTCTTGAGATCCCAAGTTGACTGATCTTGAACCCTCTAATCAAGTCAGGCCCAAACCTTATTAGAACAGAAATAAATAAAAAAGGTCTCACGTAATTAATATATTAATTAAAGTTATTATAACTTTACAAACTTTTTAAATATTGTAATAATTTTAATAAATTTGTTGAGTTAATTATATAACATATATATTAAATAGAGGTGTGTTGTGATGTGACTATTAATAAAATAAAATGTTTTAATTATTTTAAAATAATATAGTGTTTTTAAAAAATATTAAATTTCTATATAATTTTTTTTATTTAAAATTAATAACATTTTAATTTTTTTAATAATAATAAAATTATTTGATTATAAAAATAAAAAATTTGTAGGTTGTAATGTAATTTGTTATTTAAGTTAATATAGTAAATATGGATTTATGTAAATGTATTAGAAATTTTATTAATATTTTAAATTAAAATTTAAAATGAGTATTAAAAATATAATTTATATAAATGATAAGAAAATTCATAAACTTAAATTAGAAAAACAAATCAATAATATCTACAAAATAGATATATAAATCTATAAATGTATTAATAGTAAAAGACATATTAGTTATTTAATTATTATTAATTATTCAATAGTTTGTAGAAAATTTATCAAAAACATAATTAAGAAAATATTTTTTCCATAATTTTAATTTTCCTTTAAATAGAAAAATTATGTTAAAATTTGGTTTCCAACTAAACTGTGATCATGAATAGGAAACAACGCTGTTTGGATAAATATTGTGCATAACATTTTATCTTAGAAAATTTTATTTATAATTGTGTTACTTTGGAAAAGAAAGAGTAAAGAGTGCTATTTTGGTAAATATTGTGAATCATATGTCATATATGGGATACTTCTATTAGGAATCATACTACTTTGAAAAAATTCATTGACCTAATATAAGTTTGTTGTAGATATGAAGATATGATCATGACCATCAAAAGGATAAATTTGTTAAACGTTTGGGAGACATCAGTTACATGACACCGAACACAAGTTAGGAACCTATTGAAATGACATCATTATTAACAATCATAACATGTAGACTTTTGGAACAATGAAACTATTGAGTATTATTAAAATAGTAGGGTGTGTATTGTTGTTGTTGAAAATGAAAAAATGATTGTTTCCAAGTGAAGTTGAAAGAAGAGCATTCATGAATTATATCTAAATTGATCGTGTGAAATTGTTTCTTAATTGTTTGACCTTTATTTAGTAAATGTTTTTCTAAACTAAATTACCATTTATGGGGATAGACATGGTTTTAAGTGTGGAGGAGTTGATAACGACAAGTTCATGGTCGCACATAACAAGTAATAAATATCGTTTTCTTCACAGGTACTTGTGCAACATAGGAAAAATCTTACAATTTACAACTTAAATAGACAACAAAGCTCACAAAAACACAAATAAACTCTTTTTAGTATTTTATCAAACAGTTGGTGTTCAACAAAAATTTAACATGGAGTATTTATGATTGTCAATACTAGATTTCATTCTTTTCATTCTCATGCATTCATAAACATCTCAGTTCCAATTTCATGTCAAAATCAACTCTCAAGAATATTCAAATTCTATTCCTAGTGACTTTAAGTCTATGATAACTCATCGAAGAGAGTTTGAATCTTTTAGAGTGAGAGAGGATGAGAATGAAAATGAGAGATTGTGTGTATTCCTTGGAAAATACTAGATGTATTTATAGGATCTTTTGTGCCTTTGATCCATGTGGTAAAACAGATAATGTAATATTAAGCAATATAGGTAAAATAACAATTTACCTCAAATAAACAACAACAACAACAATAATAATAATAATATGACATCTCACCTGATATACCGAATATCGTGTAAATATTTGGTATCAAGAAATATCAAGACGTAATCAAACTACTGAGATTTGTCATAAAATTACCGTTAATATGTAAATATTTCCTCCAATAGATGTATCTTAGAATAGTTGTAGTCTTTTTGGTCATGAGACTAATTGGACCTTATTGGGCCGCATTACTTAACATCATCTATTGTGCTAGGTAGGTACATAAAAGGGGGCACCTAATAGTCCCACACCGCTTATAAATCAAGGTCTAAGACAGTTTATATACATCTTCCTCCTTCCACCCTCTGAGAGGTCTCTTAAGGATAAAATAGTGATTGACAAGCTCTAAAGTGGACAATACCTTGGATGTATGGTGATTACACAAAATCACCCCCTATTTAACGATAACAAAAACAAAGCTCTTTAAAATGGTCTATTGATCGTGCATTTGAAAAACTATTGCATGCGAAACACTTAATTTTATGAAGGTATGCATAAAATCACTCAATCACTAATATTTTTTTGCATGGGAGAACTTGTCATTGTGTTAGTGCTTTTATTAGAGGTAGATCACCATTTAGATTACACTTTGTTTTATTTAACTATGCAAATAACAACTTTTATTGTCAACATATCTTGATATTACTAACATCATCAAATTTAGCATAAAATATATATAAAAAATTTGATTGATTGTGTCAAAATCCTTATGAGGATTTTGTGACTTCCATCTAGTAAAGAGTTGAGGTATAACAAATGAAATTTGTGCATGGTGTTAAACACATGTCATTATCTTAAGTTATACACTTTGTTTCAATGTCTATTAGTTTACGTTGATATCTTCTTAATTCTTTCTCTAGTCTTTGTATGTCTTTGAGATGTTTTGTGTATCATCTAAGTACTTAGCACTTTGGGTTATAATCATTTAAGAATTGATTTTACTTTCAACATGAAGACTTGATTTTCCTTATTTAAACATTAAGTAAATATGATTAAATCATCAAAAGTTATTATTATTTGTTATTATCAAAATCATGACTTGTCTTTACAAAACAAAATTATATTGATTGATAAGAATTCCATGATAAGTTGTCTTTTCATGTATTAAACGTCAGGTTTTACAGAGGGGGTTTCACTGGGGAGAACAACACCAATGAGATCTGAGCTTAACCACATAAGACACTGATACCACTCTCAACCTAAAACCTTAAGGCAATGGACTTATGAAACCTTAATTGTCTAATTTTTGTCAAAGTTTGATGGTTAAAATAAGAATCCCAAATTTCATGAGAATGACTACAATTAAGAATTAGAGAAAAAACTAGAAAACAAAATTGTATCCAAGGTAATAACAATTGATTTTTTCAATTTGAAACATATATAATATTCTAGATTTGTATTATTAAAATCACGATCTTGATTAGAAAAAAATAAGTTATGAAATTTTGGAAGTCTTGACAAAATGATGCAACCAATGTGTTTTTAATAAGTGATTGAAGTGTTAACATTGTAACAATAAATTTTGTCACCAAAATTTTCTTATATATGATGAGAAAACATGATTGAAATTGGTAGCAAATTGGAGATTACAAAATCATTGTTAGTCAATAAAAGTGAAACATTTTCTAAAGTCATGTGGATAACTGTATCTTTATACCCTATTAAATTAGAAAAAAAAAAACTCATACAAATAAATGTGTACATATCCAAACAAGATTTATATATATAAATCAAAGAATTACAATTGTTATGAAAAAAAAAAAGATAATATTATCAAATGCTTTTAGTAGTTTTGTTTTTTTGGGATACAATACTCTTAGACAAGATCCTAGACTTTAGGGTCATTTGTTTCTTTTGGTCTCCACTTGATTACTACCATTAAACTTGGGAGTTGTAAGACATAGATCCTATCAATTAGCCTTTATTTTAATCACACAAGTTAAATGTGCTGCATATATCTATTTTGAAAGGTAAGAAACTTTCAATTTGAAAAATGCACAAAAAAGCACATTAAAAACTCATAGATAAAGGAACCCAATACATCTTAATATTGAGAAATCTCCATGCCACTTTTGTTCTTTTCCTTACTCATAAGCTCCACCATATACAAACTTCTAAAGTTATAGTATTATAGTCAAAGAAGGATACATAAGGACTCAAGTACTACTAAGACTTTTTCATTCACCCATATTTGATCTATTTTTTCATGTGTCAAAAGTTAATCGTAGAATTTGTGAAGAAAATATCTTAAAAGAAACATCATAGTATTATTTTGATGTTTTTTTTTATTAATAATAACAAATATATTAGAAAGAGATAAAAGAGTTGTCCCAATTGTTTGAATATATATATATATATATATATATATATATATATATATATATAATTATGTGTTGTGCAGAGAAAAAAATATGAATAATTATATGTATATGTAAATGTATATGTATATAACCTGCTAAAAAACTGTGAGATTATGTGAAAATATTATTCTAAACTACAAAAGAACAAATTGTAGAGGAGAGGCATAATATAATAAAAGAATTTCAATTAATTTTATTCATTTAACTATTAATATTTATTTATGAATGAATAAAATTTGGTGCTATTGACTAACATGTACATGGTTTAAATGAAATTTGAATCTATTTTCTTAACAATGTGTGAGAATTATGTAAAAAGACCAAATCCTAAAATACATAAAAAAAATAGTAAATGGTTGATATAGTAATAAGGTATCAATATTTTTATTATTATGAATGATTATTATTTGGAATCATGTGTAGGTGATTTAAATTAAATTGTATTTAATTTTTTAAAATAATGTGTTGAATTTGAATTTCGTGAATACCAAAATTAAGAAAGAAATTATTTTAATATAGATGATCTTTTAGGTCTAATAAATATTAATTATTGATAAACCCATGGATATTTTATTTTAGTATATGATAGATAACAAAAATTGGATGTTTTTGTTGGTTCTCAATTAAATACAAAGTAACATGAAGAAGTGAGAGTAGATAAATGGTATAAAAGTAAAGAGTTGATTTGAGAATAGTTACCACAAATCAATAGATGAGGGATTTGGGTACTTCTGTGTCGAAAGTTTGCAAATTTTATGGAAAAAATATTATATATGAAAAGGTTTATAATTTTTTCAAAAATAATTATACGATAAGATTTGTAATTTTTGGAATAAAATAAAATAAAAATATGAAATGGTTTGCAAGTTTGACAGAAAAAATGCATAAAATGCATGAGAAAGTTTGCAGTTCATTTTAGAAAATTGCATGTTAGTATTTGGAGATTTAAGTCTTTGTTTCCGTTAAAAGAAACTATTTCTCCTATTGCGTCACTCCCAACAATAACATTAGAGTTGGACTTTTAATGAAGAGAGAAAGAGAGGACAGTTTAATATGCTGACAAGATAAAATAATTCTTATTTATTCAAAAAAAAAAACACATATATCATGATAAGTAAACTTTTATCATCAATCACTATTTAATCAATACCAATAAATATAATAGGACCCAAAATAGAAATAAAAGAATTTTTACAAAAAAAAAAAAAGTTATATAATTCATTAAGTAACTATATTGTAATAAATTCAAGCTTGTTGTTTTATATGTATTTAGAAGAGAACATGTGAAACTCTATCTTCTACTAGATACATGTACTCGTACAAAACATTTCCATGTGGGTACATGAGAAGCTTGTTCCTACTCTAATCAAACCACCCTCAACATACCTCAAAGCCACACATGTCAAATAATTAACCAATTAATACATTACATTTATATTTATATATACCTAAGCAATTAATACATACATATTCTATGGTTTCCTTTCTGCATTTGTGGTAGTTACATAGAGTGATAGTTAGAGGGAAGGGGTACCCCATAAATTAGTTCCTATGCGGTTCATAGGCACATGAGAAACGTTAAATCTTAGGGCAAGTACGTACCATGCAACTAACGTACATAGAATTAATATTTCAAAATCTACCTTCAGATGGAGACGTGACTTTCAACTGTAAATGCGCTGCTTCTTAGGATTCAAATTATTATTAATTACTATAGAATTTTGCATAACATAGTAAATTTACCCTATTTATAATTCATTAAGAAATTTCCAATTTTTTTTTTTCTTCGACTCTTTCTTGATCTCTATTATCAATTCTAATTTTCTTGCTCTCGTGATTTCTTTCCTTTGTTAAAGTTATAGATAACATAAGATGTGAGAGAAGTAAACTATTTTGTTAGACTAATTCTTTAGTCTCTTTTTCTTTGATCTCAAAATTACTTATATTTTTAATGAAGTGAGAAAAAAAAAACCTTTTTAATAAATTAAATCATTTATAATTTTAAATTTAACAGAAACATTTAAGTCATTTTATAATTACATTAGGTAATTAATATATTAAAATAATCTACTAGTTAAAAAGTTTTTTTTACGGGATGAACAACTCTTAAGTGTTTTACATGATGCATGGATTACCGTTAATTCTATTCTAAAAGTATTTTCAAAGTAAAATACATAAAAAGGTATTTCTTAAAATACATCTGTGACATTCAAAAATTCTTCCTTTAAATGATTATCTAGTCATTCATATTCGTTTTTGTCTTTATGAGCACCTATGAAGCTAGTAAGGAAGATCAACATGTAGAGAGCTAGTGGAGACCAAGTTAAAAAACAAGTTAAGCATATATATATTAGTTAAATATAGTCATATGATTAGTTATAGAAAATAATCATATAATTGTATTACTATCTTAACTTAATATAGAATAGATTTACTTTATAAAAATATTTTAAAATTTTCTATTATACGTGTATTTATTATTATCAAAATATTTCAATGACGTGCATTTGAGATTAAACTTTAAGACATTTTGTAGTGCTAGAAGCGGTTATGTATATTATATGAGAAAATATGGTCCACCACATCTCACAAGAGTCTCTATCTAAGAGATAAATCCACCGATTCTTTATGATTGAGGTCTAAAATAAGGCTTCTTCTTACTGAAGATCCACTAAATTGAGGTCTAACTACCTTGTTGCTTTATAGACTTCCAAAAACATTAGCTTCCTATAGTTGAAAATTTTCAACAAATATGAGAGTCACCACCTCCTTGATCTCCTATCACAAGTCATTCTTAAATTTCCTACATATAGCTTGAGTGTATAATCTAGTTAGGTTTTTAAACCTAGTAGTATACTCAATCAAAGAGAAGTTTTGTTACTCCAATTGCTTAAATTGAATCTCCTTTGCATATATGACATTATCAAGGAAATATTATAATAAGAATTCATCTTGTTGATTTTTAGTCAACAAGGTGTTTTTGTTAATGTTTGATTAAGAAATTTTAATGAAGATCACCACTGGATATTAAGATAAACAATTTATCTAATGTGAAGGTTTACTTCAAAAGACTCTAGAATGAAAAAGAAATGGATTCAAGTATAGAAAATGGAAAAACAACATTAGCAAACAAGAACATGAAAAATAAAGAACATAAGCTGAAAAATTAATCAAAGGATGGAATAAAAGATGGAAAGACAATAGAGGGGAGGGAAAAAAAGGTGGCCATGCTACTTAGGGAACAAAGCCACCCAAGATAAGTGGTGGTGTCGCCACTTGAACCTGAGTTCAAGATACATTCAAAGGTTTAGGATAATAACTTTATTTCATTAAATAATCAACCCTTTACAAGTGGTGTTGAGGTCCTCTTTATAAATAGGTTAAGAGAGAGATCTCCTATCAATAATATAAAGCACTATCTAGCAAAAACAATCTTCTAGAAAATCCTAATGATCAGGTAGAGGGAGAATATTCCTCACTCATTACAAAATCATCTAGAAGGTCTTTCAAGTGTGCATAGTAGTCTCCACACCAAGATCTTTGAAGATGTTCTTCTTTCCACTTCTAAGTGGTCTTCTTAGGAAAACTAGGAGTTTAGTAAGAACGCCATCTTGGACGAGACTCCTTCTTGACCCTTTATTTTTCTAGAAAGGTGACTATCTCAAAAGGAGAAGTGTCACTAGAAAACCTATAAAACACAAACATAAATCAGATTTTATTTAAAACTAAACTAAATAAAAGATTGAAGGTGAAGAAACTTCTCTCCTAAATATGTTTATTTTTCCTAAGTACTTTCCTCCATCTTTGATAGGGTCACGGACTCATGATATTCTTTCAGAAATTTCACTTTAAAACTCTCTCAAGTGATGATCTACTTCATACCCAATTGTCAAAATTCAACTTTCTCTGTCAATAACATAGTGTAACTTCTTGTCTTAACGTCATTGTGTAGCTTCAAAGATATTTTCCATATTTCTAGCCCCAAACAATAGTCAAATACATTTATATTAAGCATAATTTATTCTAAATCAATCAAGGGCATTGCCAACACTTATCAAGTGCATGATGATATATATTATAGTTATATATGCACATAGTTTCTATTTATTATACAACTTTATCTTAAAGAAGGAAATTCAATCTTCCATACAAAGACTTTGATCTTAAAATACAAAAGTATAAGAAATGTGTATATAATAAATGTCATAATTCTGCAACAAATTCCTCATAGAAAGAAGGATATTCTAAGTTATAAGCAAGAGAATGAAAGATGCACAATTAAAAAAAAAAAAAAAAAAAAAAAAAAAAAAAAACCTCCTATTGAATACTAGCGAAATAAACTATGCATCCAATAACAACGAAATAAAGTGGCTCAAAATATTATTCGAGTGGTTTCACGTTTAGCTACACCAAAAACAAATGTCCAGATGATTTTGAAACAACAAATCAATTGAAGATATGATTCATTTCATGTCTTCCCTATTTTATTAGCAAATATTTAAGAAATAAATGTTTGTCTTCCACTTGTATACATTTGTTCCAAGATTATAATATCTCGTAAATGATGTATTTAGATTGTGTGAGATAAATATTACAAATAACAACAAAACAATTAAGATAGAACGAAATTAACAAAAAACAATATTTACACACAAAACTATTTATAAGCTTTCACAAAAAATAAAAGTATTCCATTAAATTGAATAGTAAAAACACTATAAAGAATAATGAAGTTCAACAAGAAACCAACCCTATAATAAATCTCTTTGTTTTAAGTCAAGAAGTGACCTATTTAACCAACTTTTCATAAAATACTTGTTTGTTTCCTCTTTTTTTTCTCCCTAATGTTATGAACAAGAGTTGACTAAAATTTTGATTTCATTGAGGTGGAAGAGATTGATCTGTTTTATGCATGTTATGTTAGAAGAAGCAGGAGACATGTTCCTTAAATGCATGGTACGTGGGCATGTGAATGGCTTTCGATTATATGCAGCAAGAGACTGTCTGATGCAACGTCTCCATCAAATATAAAGCTCATGAATGCCTCCACTTAACCACATCCACCACTGTACATTTTCATTTTTTTTATCACTGTCCATCATCAACCTTTGTACTTTCCACTTCTTTCATTATTTTGGCCACCCCAATCATTTTTTTAGATTCCACTAAACAGTAACGCTGAGAGCTGCATCAATAGTTTCGTCGCAGATCTTGTGCTTACGCTCCTATACTTTTAAGTATAGATATATGCTTTGAGTAATTCATTATGGTTTTTGTTTTAGTACCAAACGTTCTATCCAACAAGTGATATTAGATTTAAATTTATACTAATTTGACTTTTAAAAAAATAATTATTGAAGGAAAAATTATTACAAAGTACATCAATTATTTTATGGTAAATAGTAAAGACTGATTAAATCTATATCGAATCTTAAACTCTTATATTCTTAATTATAAAATGTTGTGTCTTAAATAATAGTTATAATTTTTTTTTTTATCTAAAATAAAGTTCTCAATCCAACATTAACCATGATCATAGTTTCTATTTGGCATAAATTTCTGGATTACAAATGAAATCACTACTAAAAATTTTTAAATTATATGGAAATGTTTTACAAATTTACTAAAAAAAATTACAAGAAAAGATTTTTTCCTACTATTTTTTTTTATGAATTTTAATTGACAGGTAATTTTTTTGTGAATAATTATTTCCTACAAAATTATAAAATTCGCAAGTATTTCCTATAAAATTTGTTGTGAAAAATATTTTATACCAAATATTTTACAAAAAAATTGGCAGCAATTTCCTACAATTTTTTTTATAACAAAATTTATAAATATTTAAAAAAAAATTCAAAATAAAATTATCAGGAAATATGAGAATTTTTAATAGTGAATATTTGATTAGTACATGAGAAAAAGAAGTAGATTTTGCTATAATTTGGAGTTTTATTTGTAATTATGTATACCCTGATTGTTAAAATCATGCATGAGTAGAGAAATAAAGAAACATAGAAAGAGATGTCTACTTCTATTGTTTTCTTATTATTTTCATTTTCATTTTTTAATTATAAACTTGCCGCCTTATCTTTAATCTATTTCTTGTTTTCAACATTTGTACGAAAAAAATACTAATCAATTTACTTTTCTTTTGTTTAGTAATTTTTTTAATGGAAAATGTTATGATAATATTTTAATTAAAAAACCAATATTAAACACTTTATTAGACCTATGAAAAAGAAAATAAAAAATAAAGAAAATAGAAAATAAGATTGTTTGGATTAAAAAAAATGAATAGTGACTCTAAATTTTGTAATAGATGTAATTGATTTGGTAAAATAATTTATTTGTATATATTTAAAATAAATTTTAAATCAAAACAAAAAACTACTATCTACTCTTAATAAATAAATAAATAAAATTATAAATTAAAACAATAATATGACAAAATAAATTACTATATAAAATATAGAAAATTTTGAATAATTTAATTTCATTTATTATTTAAATTACTTATTATAATATAAAAGTAATATAAATTAATAAAATATTGAATTAAATTAATTTGACTTCTTTGTTATCTATTTTTTTTTTATTTTAACTGATTATTTTTGCAATATATAAAAACATATATCATTAAATTTTAAATTAATATATTAAATTATTATATTTTATTAATTTTATTATAATATGAAAATATATATTAATAAAATATTATTAGTATGATCATTAAAAAATGATTTTGTTAAATTTATAATTTAATCAATTATATAATCATAAAAAATAATAAAGTATTTAAGGTTAACTATTTTTTAGGCTATAAACTATTAGGCGATTTTAATTTTAATTCCTCTTTTTAAGTAGCATTTGTTTCTAACAACAGATTCTGGTCAAGAGTAGATTTGCAACTAGTTCGAAATTCGATGCCTTTTTAAAAAAAAAAATGAGATTTTGTTTTTGTAAACTTTCTTCATGGATGATTTGTGAGGAAAGTCTAATAAAATAATACGTAAAACTTTGAACATGGTCTTCCCAGAGCGGCTCAACAGTGACCTAAAACAAATTTAAAAAGTAGGTGTTTTATTTAAAAATTTTTTTTCGAATTTTTTTTTGCAAAATTATTTATTAAATTGTCATAATTAATTTCATTTAGTATTTCTTTCACAATAGATAATAGGACTAATTTATTTATTTTTTCTTGAGACATTATTGATCTTAAATAAGTTTTGATTATCTTTAGTTTTGAAAGACTCCTTTCGACTGAAACTATTGACACTAAGTTATATATGCATTTGGAAAAAAATTTATTCTTTTTATACAAATTTATAATCTCAATTTGGTTTATTATTTTTCAAACCTATAATTTCCTTTAAGATATTTAATTTTAAAATTAAATCAAATCCATCAATATCCAACAAATTATCATGTTTTAATGATTTTTTAAGGTTTAAGAATTTATCTTTCAAAAATAAATATCTACGCACCGTTATACACAAGATGTTTGCTCTTTTGTTATCATAGCTTCTTTTTGTTATGCAATTAAAGTTTCAATTCTTCTTTTCTTATGAATATTTGAATAGTCAGATTGAAATTTTCTAGTTGACATATATCTATCTATTTTTATATGAAATAAAACATGATAATATTGCTCTTCTAAACTCGTAGTAAGTCTCTCTTTTTTTCCTAAACTTGAATTATTCTCTAATTAATCTATTATTCACCAAACAACTAAACCATAATCTAATTAATAGTTTTGTAAAAAATTCAGTTTCTCCTCAAGATATATGCAAAAAAAAAAAAAAAATCACAAAACCCATAAATCTAGAAGTACCGCCGAAAAACAAAACTAGGCAAAAGCAACACATTTATAATTTTAATACAAGTCCAAAATAGAATAAAATTAACAAAAACACAAATAGAAAGAAAAAACACACTAACCAGAAATGAGAGTGAAAAAATTAGTATACACGGGCAACTTGAGAGTCAAGAGATTTAAGGGATGTAATATGCAAAAACCCTAGAAAAAGGATATTAGAAGAAAATAAAGTAAGGAGAGGTAAGAGTAGTCATAGAGAGATAAAAGAAGAAAATAAAATTCAAATCAATTATAAGAGAATAAATATAGCTAATCATTTTCTTTCTTGTAAAAAAAATTATAATTTACTAAAATAATATTTTAACTCATTAATTATCATTTTTACTACCAATAAAAGTTAACATACACTAATAATAATCTAATTAAATTTTATTCCCAAACATAAACATATAATTAATTTAATAGAGATATATTAGTAATAAAATATTTTTTGAGACCTTTTTTATCTTAAACATAATTTTATAATTAGTTTAATAGAAGTATATTAATTAGTAGTAAAAAAAATTTGAGACCTTTTTTTCTTAAACATAATTTTATAATTAATTTAAATTAGAAATATTAGTAGTATTTTTTTTTTAGGCCTTCTTATCCTTAAGGCCTAAGCGAGTGTTTTTCTCGCTTTATCCTTGAGTCAACCTTGTCTGCCACCCCTCCTTGTAGCCTTCCACCATTCTACATTGTGCAACTTTTTTCAGTTGTGTTTTGTGAACTCATTCACAAACGCAAAACGTCACTTTCAGCTTCTACTTTTCTTCACACACCCTCTTCAACAAGAGTGCATGGAATTTATGAAAAATATATAACTTAAAGGGTAACCATTTTTGTTCAAAATTAAGATATTTCTATATTTTGGTAAACCAATTTTGAAAACAAGGTTATAAAGTGTTAAATTTTTTTAAAAAAATATTTAATTTATTATACTCATCACACTGTTTAAAAATTTTCACAAACTTTCTCTTCAAAATCCTTTATCCATCCCCTCAGATCCCTTAATCCAAACAACACCACAATCCCTTCTCTATCTCCTCAAATCCATCCACTCACTCTCTCTCACATCTACTCCCCAATCTAGACACTACCTTAAAGTTTGGTTTAGTTAGGTCCACATCCTTTCAAAATTCATGAAAGTAGTCTTCAATGGCTAACATTAATGTTGTCGTTGATGTGGCAAACAATAATCTACACCAACCTCTCATATGGGACAAATGGCAATTTAATTAATTTAAAAATTAAATTAAATTTCCATTTCATCTTCTTCTTCCTTCTCAAGCTAGGACACCCATTCTAACTCTCCACCTTCTCCATTTCCAACCCTAATTCACCCATTGTCTCTCTTATATCTTATTGTGCCTTGACAAGTGACTCAGCCTTGTCGCAACCGGGATCACGACAAAACGATGTAAATAATTTAAAATAAAAAACAGAGGAGTCGCCACCATAGTTTATTATAAAAAACTATAGAAAACCTTAAAAAAAGAATAGTCTTTGAAACCAAATTTGGGTTCAGGAGTCGGTTAGATGTGAAGAAGGTATTAGCACCCCACAACATTCGTCCTAAGACGGTTCCCTTTAATTAAGTATGCAAGATAAAGGTAACTTTTTAAAATATTTGTTGTTCCCCAAAAATCAAACAAAATAAATACATACACAAAAAATAATCATAAATTATTTTTTTATTTTTTTGCCTGATTGTACCTCACTCCTAGCTATTTCCATTTTGAAAATCAGAGATCACGTAGTTCTTTTGTAAAACTATTTTTGGTATGATATTATTATTATTATTATTATTTAATTTTAGATTTTAATATATATATATATATATATATATATATATATATATTATCAACAGAATCTTAGATTCAACATGATAAAAGACTTAGTTATCAAGCGCAAATATGAAACTTGACATGATATTCAAAAATATATTTTATAATTTTTATTTTTTATTTATTTATTTTTTAAATAAGAGAATTAAAAGCCTACAAATGAGTGTTTTAATTATCAAGCAAGTCTAAGACTTGACATGATATTCAATAAAGAAATATAATTTATAATTTTTATTTATTTTTATTTTTATTTTATTTTATTTTTATTTGTTAAAATAAGAGAATTAACCGTCTACAAAACAGTGTTTTAGTTATCAAACAAATCCAAGACTTAACATGGTATTCAATAATTATATAAAAGAAATAATATAATTTATAATTTTTTCTTTTTTTTGAATAAGAGAATTAAAAGTCTACGAAAAATATTTCTAATTACCAAGATAAAAATAATGACATCCTAAATAGAAGAAAAGAGAAAGGTCGCACCCAAAATCACCTAACACCCCAAACACATTTAGCCATACAACGGGTCAATCAATCATACACTTGATATCATGACAAAGTCTCAGCAATAAATGAATAACATTAGGAGCAAAAAGAAATTTACCTTTGAGGGTCACGAATAGAGCAAATCCAACTAAAAGGATAGTGAGGTGACCCCTCCCCTTTGCGTGTGTGCTCTGGTAATAAAAAAAGAAGAGAAGTTTTTCGAATTTTTTCTTCTTATGTGCCTTGCATCGGAAAGGTTTTGTGCTTACATAGACACCATGAGATACCATTGAAATCTTAGTCTTTAATTATAATGAAATATATGAGGAAGGAATTGGTCCCGATGAAACATATTATTAAATCGTTGCATAATATCCATGGTATTGATTATAATTATTAACAAAATATTGCATGTAATTACTAGAATCATATATTTTCCGGTACATGAAGATCCTGATCAAATCATAACATAATATTCATATAATTGATTCTAATTATTACCAGAAATATTTTATTCCAATTATTAAAATCGTACCATTCTCCAAAAAGCATTATTACCAGGAATATTTGCTTCTAATTATTAAAATTGTACAATTTCTCTAAAAAATATTATTACCGAGAATATTTGCTTCTAATTACTAGAATAGTATCTTCTATGATTCAAAAACTCAATGAGACACATCAGATAAGCATTAATTTAAGATATTTATTCTAATTATTATGAAATATTGTTTCTAATATTATACCCTTCTCTAGAAACAGAGATTATAAAATATTATTTTTTGGCATGTCATATGAGGAGTGTAAATAGCAAACAGTGGGGGTAAAAATATGTATAAAACATATGGGCTCATGAAAAGGGTGTGACAATTAAAAACAAATTAGATTCTTCCTTCTTTTTATTTTTTTTTTCTTTTTTTTCATTTTTTCTTTTTTTCATGATAGAATTAAAGTTTGAAAATTTTAGAAAAACTTATTTCACCTCTTTTTTTCTTACCTACCATCAATCAAAAACATATTTTTTATTATTATTTTTTAACAAAACAAATGCATTCACCCTGACGAAATTAGGTGCTAACAAGCTTGCATCAAAATTGGCACGTGATTGGAAAATTCATAGTAACCATTAACCACTAGGAAGGTTCAAAAAATAGTTTGTGACATTAATCTCAACATAAAGATTTTTAGGCTCTTAGTCATATATAAACTTAGTGAAGGATGTAACACAAGTTAAATATATACACATAGCCTAATGATCTGAAATTGAAACCAATTGATTTATAGAAAACATAAAACCAAAATAACGCTTATTGAGATGCATCATTAATCTACAGCTCAAGCTCATGAATTTTTCCTTTCTTTTAAGAAACTTTTTATCCTCTTTCATAATTGGAGGCCTAGAACCTCCCTAATCATTGGTCATAGACTGTCTCAACTCTTTGAATAGCCTCATCAAATCCTGAATTCCTCTCACAAGCTACACAACCTCATGCATGCGACACAAAGATGCTCTCCCCCAAAAACTACTTTGGAAGCTTCGTCGAGCCATCAAGCACCCTCAATGCCACATCGATTGTCAACGGTAGTGGAAGCCTCCAGTAAACTCCAGCGCCACCCTTCGTTATTCCATAAACTCCTACTACTTCATCACATGGTTGTTCCACAACCAACACCTAATAGAGAAAAGACAAAGAAGGGGGAAACGACAATGGTAGTGGAAGCCAAGTCACTCATTTTGAGGAGTGGCATTAGTGGAAGGAAGAAACAATGCCACCATCAACATCGATGGCATTTTTGGCCGACAGCGTCGAAGCGGAGGCGAAGAAGCAAACCGTGGAGGGCGTCATTGGTATATGGTGGTATTGGCGGGGTTATGGTGTTCTCTATATAGGGCTTGGAAGAGAAAGAAAAGAGGAGGTGTGAATATTTATGTTGTAGCGATGATTTGGGGAGATTTGTGGGAAGAAGCCCTAGCTTGAGAAAGAAGAAGATGATGAAGTGGAAATTTAATTTCACTTTTTAAATTAATTAATTTTTCACGTGTCCCAAACAAAGATTGATGTGGATTATCATTTTCTACATCAAAGAAAACACTAACGATGTTAGCCATTGAGAATTGATTCCATAAATTTTGAAAAGATAGGGACCTAATTAGACCAAACGTTTGGTATGTATTTGTAGCGTGAATGAATAGGTCACTAATGTGTTGAACTTAAAAGTAAGAACCACAAGCAAAATCCTATCCAGGGAGATGTTAATAGCCCTCCAACAATAAGTTACTATTAAAATATCATCAACCAAGTAAATGCATGCGCGAATAAGATGAGCAACTGCGCCAACAAGAGGAATAGATGAAATTTATGTTGCATTATATTTAATTGAATAATCTTATGTCAGCTCCTTCCAATCATGGTGGTAGAGGAGATGATATAGTAGACCAATCTAGTGATGGTAAATCACTTGACCATTAGTTGTAATTTTAATTGTATGGTGACATCAAAACTTGTATATTTTTTTAGAACTATTTCCATTTTGTTTTTATGTTGAATCATATAATATCAACAATTAATTTTTATACTACTCTTTATTACATTATATATTTGAGTTCATTATTATTTAACATAATTAATTTTGTAGTATTTATAAGTAGGTTAGAAAATTGTTTATAAGTATGTCAAAATATTATATCTAAACAAGTAAAATTATGTACATAAAAGTAGCTATTGAGATATATTGGTTGTTAAATTTTCTCTTTTTTTTTGTAATTGATTTAGCCACCAAAATATATTGCTCGCTAAATGTTTTTATTTTTTGTCATCGATTTACCTATTGGCGACTGAAAAATAAGTGGCACTATATTATGACTTTTGCAACCGAATTTGCGACCAATTTTTTTAAAATTTTAATAACTTTTTTAATGTTAGCAATCGAAAAAGGAGTCACTAAATTTTTTTGTTTTGTGACTGATTAGCTAGTGAAATTTCAGTGGCCAAATTGGTCTCATAGAAGAAGGTGACCAATCATTTCATCGACGAATTAGCAATTGAAATTTTGGTGGTTATTTAGTGACCACTTCTCAATTCGGTCGCTTATGGGTTTGCCACCAGAATTTTCGCAACTAAATAATTTTGGTCGCTAAAGAATTTACAGTCGATTTTAAGTCTTTTAACAACCAAAATAGTTGGTCGCTAAAATGCTTTTTTTTGTAGTGAATTTTGAAAGAGGAACTAAAACCAAAATCGTCTAATAGTTTAGGAACAAAATATAGTTAACCCAAATATGTAAAAAGAATTATATATTGTTAATATAATTAATTATGTTATAAATATTTTATTATTATTTATGAACATAATTTTGATTATGTTAAATGTAACACCCCAAATTATTAAACTTATTGTACTAATTAAAGCATTATATATCATAATTGGTATTAAGCATAAAAACTACATAGATTTGCTTCATGTATTACATTATTCCTCAACATTTTACATAGGAAAGTTTTCAAAAACATGGTATTAAAACAATTGAAAGAAGAACTATGCAATACTAAAGGATTTAACATAAGTAACTTCCACTATCTATACCTCTTTAGGATTATCTCACTATCCATACCCATGCCCCTCACCTACACTCAGAGGCAGAAGAATGAAGGGATAAGGGGAGCCACGGCTCCCCCCAACCATGTTTTTTTTTACTTTATTTTTTATATATTTTAAAAATAATATTTATAAATTATTATTTTATTTATATTAATTGATTTTTATTTTATTTTATTTTTTATATATTTAAAAAAAATATATTACTACTTTATTTATATTTATTACCTTATTTATATTAATTTAGTTTGAAAAATCTTTTTTAAAATTTAAAAATCACGTTTTTTTCTCTATTATAATTTCTTATGCTTTTTTATTTGGTTTCTCTCTCCCGTGCCTCCATCTCTTTCTCTTGTTTTATTTTCATCTCAATTTTCATCATCAATTCCTTATTATTTTCAAAATCAAATTGCACTATGGCAAAATTGAAGAGTTAAGAAACATTTTGGACCGAACAATTTCTTCTTTTGAGTAAGTTCATCTTTTCCTCTTTTTTTTTTTTGAAGCAATATGTTTCCCTCTTGTATGTGGCTTTTCTACGCTCTAGGCATATCTCTATCTATATGTTAGAGATCATAAAATTATGCTTTAATTGTTGATCAAACTCTTCTTTGTGTAGATAGAGTTATTTTTGGCTTTGAAGTTGTGTAAGGGAAGAACAAGATTAGGAATCTACTCTAAGGTAAGGGAAGTTAATCATTTAGAAGTTATTAGTTTTTTTAAAATATTGAGTCTTGCTTTTAAGATTTAATTTGGGGTATTCATAATTTTATCTTGTTGTAAACAGGTGAGAGGTGAAAATTTTATAGTGGAGCATTATTTCAAAGTTGAAATATTCTTTGTTACCGTTGATAAGCAATTACAAGAGTTAAATTGTAGATTGTAGATTTAATGACCAAGCAATGGAGTTATTAATTCTAAGCTCTCTTTGGATCCTAAGGATGCTTATAAAGCTCTTAATATTGATAAAATTTGCACTCTTGTGGAAAAATATTATCCCATGGATTTCAATGAGCAATAGAAGATTAATTTGAATTTTCAACTTCAACATTTCATTATTGATGCTCGTCAAGATTCAAATTTGAAGAATTTATCAACAATGCAAGAGTTATGTACGTGTTTGGCAACAACAAAAAAGTCAGAAGTTTACTACTTGATAGATAGATTACTTCGTCTTATCATGACTCTTCCAGTTTCTATAGCTACAACTGAAATTTTTTTTCTGTAATGAAAATAATCAAGAACAAGTTGAGAAATAAGATGGAGGCTGAATTTTTAGCAAGCACTACGATAATCTATATTAAAAGGGATATTGCAACTAGCTTCAGCTCTGATTCAATTATTGAAGATTTTAAGTCATTGAAAGAGCGTAAAGGAGCACTCTGAATATAGGTAACTTTTTTTTATATATATTATTGTTGATGATAAACTTTATGTTACTCTTTCATATATATTATTGTTATATTGTTTAGATTCTATTGTTATGAGTGCTTATTTTGAATAAAAAAATGATGTAAAGAAATTATTATTTTTTAATTAAAAGAAATTAAATTTTTTTAATTAAAAAAATAATTTATATATAAAAAATATAATTTGCCCCCCCCCCCTCCCCCAATTTTTGGTCAAGTTCCGCCACTGCCTGCACTATCATTTGCTCATGTATTAACATACAATTATCATAGGTCAATAAAATCACAACGGACACAAAAATACAAGGGTAAGTTATAGTTATTAAAATTTTAATAATAGATCCATATTATGGCCATAATAAAAGATCATAGTATATTTATATAGATTTACACATTATGGCCATAATAAAATATTTATCATATAATTATATCCATACACCATTTCATGAAACAAGTAATATCTCAAAGATGGAAGATGATGAGCTCCTAACCCCTATCAAAGATGAAGGAATGTGCTAGAAAAATAAACATTAGGATGAAAGCTTCTTCACCTTCTTTCATTTACTTGGTTTAAGTTTCTGTCTTAAATAAATTCTATACTCATGTTGTTTCTTGTGTTTTATAGGGTTGCTAGTGGCATCTCCCCCTTTGAGGTTCCACCTTCTAGTAGAATGAAGGGTCTAGGAGGAGTCTAGTCTAAGGGAGTGTTCTCACCACATCCCTAGTTTTGCTAAGAAGACCCCTTGAAAGTGAAAAGATGAGGAGAAGAGAACATCTTGGAGTGGGGGTCATGCACACTTGGAGGAGAGATAACACACATTTTTTATGATTTTGTAATTAGTGGAGAATATTCTCCTCTCATTTATCATTAGGCTTGTAGAAAGATACCCTTTAATTTTGCTAGTGTATCCCTCATATTTGTATTTTTGCTAGGAGGCCCCTTTCTTTGGTTATTCAAGAAGACCTCCTCCCCACTTGTAAAGGGTTGTCGAATGAAGAAGTAAAGTTATTATAGCCATATTTTGTTGTGAGTCCCTCTCTTTGAGATTGATTTATCCCTTAGTCTTATCTTGAACTTTGGTTCAAGTGGTGACAACCACCACTCATCTTGGGTTGGTTCATCTGCCAAGTGGCGTGCCTCCTTCCCCTTCCTCCTCCATTCCATTTCTTTTCCATCTTTGTTCTTTTAATTCAAGTTCTTATGTTCTTATGTTCATTTATGCTTCCACCATCTTATATTGTCTTTGTTATGTTATGTTCTTTCTTTTGTTAATTTGAATTCTTCATCTCTTATTTTTTTTTGGGTTTCTTGGAATGAACATTCACATCTAAATAATCTTATTTATCTTAATGTCGAGTGGGAATGTTCTTAACATTTTTTTAAGCAACTTAAACACAACTTAATACATTATCCTCTTAAAAACAACAAAAATAACTCTTATCATTAAATGTTAGAAACTCATCCAAGTTCTTTAGACTACTAGTAATAGTAAATCTAGTGATTCACAAAAATCAATTTCCATAAAATGTTTGAAATGTTTAAGATACAAACACAATGCCTCTAATTGACCAACCAAACGAACAATAACTTTCAAAGAACAAATGGAAAATAAACATTCCTCCTTTTCCCTTCCAACTACCTTTCTTCTAAAGTTAATAAGTTTAAAGTTATTAAGAAATACATTTTACTTGAAAAAAAGATGATTTTTTTTACAATGATTATTATCAAAACAAGATTGTGAAAGAAAATGGAAGATAAATTGTTTTCACATAATATAATTATTTATATTGAAAAATATATGACTAAAATTTTTAGTTTTAACTTAATTATTGATGGGTTTAATAATTTAAAAGAACAAAAAGTAATCTATTATATATATATATATATATATATATATATATATATTATAGTTATAATTATATTAAATTATATGTTCATTTTTATTATATTAGAGATCGATAAAATATATAATTTTTAAGTATATTATTTTCACTTTCCAACTCAAAATTCACTTGTATGTATAAAAGAGAAATTTTAATATTAGATGAATGTTTGGACAATTATAAAAGAACTTTGATGATTCAGAAAGAGAAAATATTTTTCATAAAAGATAACTAATTATGACAAATTATGTTCGGTCATTATTGATATGGGAAGTTGACTAATATAGCTTACACAAGATAAGAATTGTAAAAAAACTTGCTAATACCATTCAATATGTCAAGTCATGTTATGTTGTGATGAGGTTTTGCATGATAATATGTTCACAAAAACTTACATTTTAGTTGGTGGCATGGCAATTGATAGAAAAGTTTCACGTGATAACTTAACTAATAAGTTTTCTTTTAAGCACAAAGTTACATTAAAATCTATATTACCTCGAGAAGTCAATGAAAACAAACATAAAAAAAAAAGTGAAATGTAACAATAAAAAAAATGTCATTAACAGTTAAAAGATAACAAATTATTGACATATTACTAATATATAAAATAAATATTACATATCTTTATAATTTATTAGTCTACTAAAAAAATGTTTAAGTACCTTTTAAATTATAGGTGTACACAGTAGAATTTGCCCCTCATAATTGCCCAAACCTAAAACTTCACGGTCAACAACATAAATTCTAATTTTATATCATATTTATCTGTGACCACTCTCATTATTGTTTTAGAAAGTTTAACTTTGTCATTATCATGCTAATGACATTCATTGCATGCATTATCAATTATTATAATTCCAAATTATCATATACGTGGTCTTTTCTCAACATTTGTTAACCAACTTTTTTGAACACTCTTTCTTCCCAAATCTTAAACATGCCCTAAACAAACAGCACGTCAATTTTTACTTTCCTCATTCATCTCAATTTCTATTTCAGCAAAGGAAAGTTGGTGAAACCCTCTTTTCATGTCACAAAAATATACTAAATTTCTTAGTACGTGGAGTAAAATAACGAAAAATTGAAATAAAGTGGAGTGAAAAACAAATTACTTGGAACATTTTCAGAAGGAAAGTTCTTGTCGGGCATACAAAAATTCCTTAAAGTAATCCACTTAATATGTTTCTAGAAATATATTTTTAATTTTCACTCCTATGTTGTTTTGAAATGTTTTCTTTTAATATATTCACCCAAAAATGTTTGAACTATAATAATTGTTGTTGATTAACTTTTTTGTTACAGGTTTGATTAATTACCCTTTAAGATGTGAATTTGACTCGCTAGGAAAACTAATCACTAGAGATTTCCTAAACTATGTGAATCAAATGATACAAAATTGTTTTAATTTAATCACTGGTCTCAAATTTAAATTTGGATATGCAAGTGTCTTAAATATATATATAATTGTCACCATAATAATCCTACAATTTAGATCTTGTATATTCTCGACCAAAAATTCGAAATAATTTCTTGCTAGGTTGTATCCAGTACAGAAAATTCTTCAATCGGCTTCAAAAAATAAATACAATGTTTAGAAAACTCAACCGTAAATGCACATTAAAATCTGTTAATGGGAATAACTGAAATAGCATATACTCAATTATGATTCAAGATATAAAATGTTTACTGGAATTGAGTGACAGTGTCCGAAAGGTTATTTTTCCGAAAAAAAGAAAAAGTCAGTGTGAATTTGTATTATGTTTCCTTAATTTCAAGTGAAGCATATATTCACAATTCATATTCAAATGAAACTATTTAGAATAATTCTTTTATATTAAAAAAATCGTGAATATGAAGCTTCAAACATCACACTAAACATATACAAATTTATGTATAAGTTTTATTTTTCCTAATACATCTGTTGTTGTCTTTATCCTTTCTCCACTTCTTTTCTTGTTTTTCCAAGATTGATTATGTACGTGTGAGTCTCCCTTAAGCTAAAAACTACTTTTAGTGACTACTATTTTTCATATAAAAAACCTAGATACGAAACTCCAAATACCAAACCAAACACGTAAAAGTATACTTGTTAAGGTATATAATTTTGCTTATTTTATGTGTATCGATCATTTTTCTTTCTTTCTCATAAGATCTATCGTGTATTTATAATCTTTTCCTTAAGTGAAAAAATATATGTATATAACATTCGATGTCTATTTCTCTATGATTTATCATTCATTACATCTTATAATAATATAAAGATTATTTCAATATACTTAACAGTCTTACATTCATATCGTTTAGGAATGAAGATCAATATAACATTTTAAATATACATTCATCCTCCAACGCTCTGAAACACCAGAATTCAGATTCCAAAATGGATAATGCTTTCAATGTAGTAATTGATTCTATTCATGTTATTACAATGAATTTGATATTCAAACAAAAAAAATATAAGAAAAAATCAAGTGACACAATTTTCATTCTATAAATATTATCAGACCTCCAAATGAAAACAATATAAATCAATTCCTAATATGAAATGCATGTCGGTAGATTATAATTACACATTGATTTGCATATGGAAGTCTCTCTAAGATGAAAATAAATGAATAATTTAGAATTGAATGATGGGGATGGAAGATTGAAATGGACCTCATCCATGCATGAGGGTGAGAGTGAAAGCATAACCACTTTCCATATGAAAAGGGCCACATATCTTGAAAGCATGAATGAAGGCCCATGAACAAAACCAATGTGTGTGTGTGTGTGATCTTTCCCAATTATAGGTGGGTGACTATTTTGCAGCAATCCCATCATCATGAAACAATGCCCAATACAGTCCACCTAGATCCTTTTTGTGGGTCACTTTCTCTTACTCTCTCTCTTCTTGTCCTCACTTTCTACCTCTTCCCCACCTTCCTCGTGATGTGTTTTCTCCATGGACTCTAATAACATGCAAATGTTTCATCTTTGAATGCACCATTAATGATTTCAGCTCCAAGTAGTATCTTTGTTCTTCTTCTCTTTAGTCTATCATAACATATTTCACTCTTCATCTTCGTAAACTTAAACTTGGGTATCAAGAAGTAAGGTTTCAGATTCAAGTTTTATAAATATAAAAACAAAGTCACTTAACAAGAGAATGTTATCAACTAATAATTTTGAGACACCAGATTTATTTGATGGGTTTAAAAGAAATGGTAGAAGAAGTTGTGAGTTTAACTCTCTCACTTATAAAAATCTAACCACTAATATTTACAGATAAAAAAAAAACAAATCGAAATGTTATCATATCTTTTATATGGATTGATTCGATTGTCAACAAAATCAGTAAATACTTTTTTACATTTTTGACATGATCAGTAAAAGAAAGTGTAGTTTGTTGACCTAAAAACTATGCCCATTCTGTTTAAAGAGATTACTATAGTTGACCTAAAAAAACTATTTTGAGATAGAAAGTAAGATCTATCAAAATCATACAAAACTATTTTTCATGTTTCATTGTCATCGGGTCATAAATAATTAGTGGTTTTTAATAAATTCATAACTTTTAAAAAATACTAAATTCCTTAAATATATGTATAACATAATTTTAAAAAGAAAACTCGTGTTTGAATGAACTTAGGTATATGTTAAAAATCAGAATCATAAAGTTTAAGCTGAAATATTTGTTAATCAATAAAAAGGAAAAATATTGAAAAGGAATCTGTAAAATAATCCATATTTGTAGGAATTTGAAAAGAAATAATCAAGATAATTTGTTTTGGAAGTACAAAAATTATAATGGGAACCTAATATTGTGAAAATACAAAAGAAAAGTGTTTTTAATGATTTTTTAATCTATTTTTGTATGATTTCGAATAACAAGTTTCTTCTTCTTTTTTTACTGGCCACCTAATGGAATTTTATTCACAAATGTACTTGGTTTTTTATTAGCTCCCAAAAGAGTGAGATCAGTTGATATTCTAAAACCCCAAAGAAGCAGGGGCAAATCCGTCAAAATAAAACCTAATGATCTTGAAGATAAACATCGAGTGGCAGATTTGATATTTTACGTCAAATTTAAGTCTGATATGGTAACAAAGCATGCATATAAGGCCAAACCTCTCCCTGCACTGATCCACAATGCTTTTTCTCCCTTCTTTCATCTTCTTCCTTTTTCACCTCATTATTATCCCAAAATTGCAGAGTTTCTCATCCCAGAAAACATGAAGGGAAGGTTCTTATTTCTGTCGGTGCTCTTCTGTTCCACCTTCCATGTCTCCTTCTCCATTATCGATGGTAAGCTACTCATTTATAATGCACTTTATACAAATACATCTATTCTATTGTATATACATTTAAGCACTTAATGCTTCACTAATTAAAGTAGGTTTTGTAATGAAACTTTGTTAAAAATTTTAATCTTTAAACTCTATTACTGCCATTATACACTACTTGCTTATAAGGGTATTCTTGTTACACAAAAATACCTCTCATCTAATTTTATACACTTCAACAATTTGATGCTCATCTTCTTTAGCAAACCCAATACTCCATTTCTATATTTAAATTTGAGTGTCTTGGGTTGCAATTCATATAAGTGCATTTATCTCTATTTCAAGTTAGATATACAGAAAGAAAAAACACAAATAAATACAAAAGATTATGAAAATACAAAAGAAAAAACAAAATATATACATTAAGTGTAAATCTATATATTTTTAGGTCTCATGTATAAGACTGTTCATTACAAAAGTCTAAATTATTGAACTAGGTTAAATTCTCCATTTTAAAAACTTATGTGGGTTTAAAGTCACCTAGGAAAAACCCTATTTGGTCATATTTACTATGTTATCTATGAATAAAAAGGTTTTTAAGAAAAAAAAAATTAACTTCATGGTGAATTATTAAGACAAAACTGTTTGAACAGTGGTTATGATTATTTAATGTGACATGTGCCTCACTCAAGCATGTTGGTAGTGAATCAAAAGGTAGAAATTAAAGTGTAGGTAATACAATATCCACAGAGGGATGAATTTATTGTAGTGTTGTTCCATGATGTGGACATAATTTATGCATGTACCCTTAACAATAATCTTTTTTTTTTTCCTTCACTGTTGGGGTCACTGCCCTAGCTATACGACGGTGACCTTAACGTTGCACGGCTGTCATAAATTCCATATTTTAAATTCGTGATGGGACCCACAGTTTAGGGTCAGCACAATGCATGCATGTCGCTCTGGAATTTCACATGGCCCTGTGTGTTGCTAGGGACATGTAGGTGGTGGTGGTGGTCTGCACCACCCCACACATGCCTTCAGAGAAATGCACTTTCTCAGGACACTGTTCCGTATGGTAAAAAAAAAAAAACTAGCATATGCGGCAGAGATTTTAGGATTTGGATTAGACTTGCTTTTTGCATTTGACTCTTATTGTCTGTAGCAAGTTTTTTACAAATACAGTTAAAGTAAAAAAGAAAAAAATAAATAAATATATATATATATATATATTAAGTTTTATTATTTTAATTATTTTTTTTTCAATTTTATCTCTTCATTTGATTTACAAAATCGTAGAATAAATGTAGTTGTAGAAATAAATCGTCGTGTTATTATCTCATTCTCGAAATAATCACCTTTTAATATTTTCCTCTCACTTGTCACTAAATAAATGCATCATTCTATTTTATCTAACAGAAATAAATTTATTTAAAAAAAAAAGTATTTATTTGAGTAAAAGGAGATTGTTCTGAGAACTAACCTCTCCGGTGAACGGTGAGCGCAGGACTGGTGGCGAACGGGAACTTCGAGTTAGGTCCAAAGGCGTCGGATCTGAAAGGGACGGTGGTGGTTGGAGGAAGCAAGTCGATTCCAGAATGGGAGATATCGGGATTCGTGGAGTACATAAAGTCGGGGCAGAAGCAGGGGGACATGCTGCTGGTGGTGCCGGAGGGAGCGTACGCGGTGCGGTTGGGGAACGAGGCGTCGATAAAGCAGAACATAAAGGTGATGAAGGGGATGTACTACTCGATCACGTTCATGGTGGCTCGGACGTGCGCGCAGGAGGAGAGGATTAACATCTCGGTGACGCCGGACTGGGGAGTGATACCGATCCAGACGCTGTACACGAGCAGCGGGTGGGACCCGATTGCGTTCGGGTTCAAAGCGGAGAGCGAGACGGTGGAGATGCTGATTCACAACCCTGGCAAGGAGGAGGACCCCGCCTGTGGGCCCCTCATTGATTCGGTTGCTCTCAGGACTCTCTACCCTCCCAGACCTACAAACCGTAAGTTACACTTTTCTCCTCTTCTCTTATTATTATTTTTATTTTTTTATCATTATTACCGACAATTTTTAAATACACTTTTTAATGTTTCTATATTTAAATACTTTTCTAATTATATATATATATATATATATATATATTTTAAATAAGGAAATTCCTCGTCTATGATTATAGATTATGTTCATAAATTTCTCCTTTCTTTTATAGTTATAAATATATTATTAAGTATATGCAATCAAATTAAATTTTATTAACTTTAAATATATAATATTGTATTTAAATATCAAAATAGTATTTTATTTCAATTGTTTCTCTTACTTTTCATGGAATCAAATCAATAGATTGAGGGGAATAATTTGATTTTAATCATTTACTTACTTTTTATTGTTTTTTCTTTTGAAATTTTTAGTTTTGAACATATAATAATGTAAATGATGTTATAAACAGATAAATATGATTTAATTCCCAAACATATAAAAAGTCCAACAATTACGTAATATGTAGTTAAATTTCTCAAAGCTACGTGTCGTTAAAATGTTTTTCTAACCAATTTCATATTAAATTTGAGATTAGTTAATCGTTAAACTATAATTAATTTTTTTTTACATGTTTAGAAAATAAATCGGTATGTTTCTCAAACTAAGTTCGGTTTGTTTGACCTTATTACTTTCTTAACGAAAACAATTTTTATAAAATAAACTGATTTCTACCTTTTGATGTATTTATCTAATTAACTTATTTAAAAATAGATATTTTTCTACTTTTTTAATAAGCAATATTAATCAACTCGTTAAATAAATATTTTTTACAAATTATTTATTCAAAAACAATTATTTTCATTAAACAAGTTCATCCTAATGTTAAATAACACTTTCAAGAATCGAATTCTTTTCACCCAAGGAAACTCAATCAAAATTCATCTTTGATAAATGTTGTTTAGTCGTGATCATTAAGCATTGGAGTTAACTAATTTAATATTAGTTCCTCTAATAGATATTATAGCTTTAGGATGTTGATAGTGTTTATGCATTGGAACTTGAATAGACAAAACTTCAAAAATATTCAATTTCTTAAGGGACTGTTTGGTTATTCTAGAATAAAATAAAATATAGATTACATATTACATTTGTTTGATTTAAAAGAAAAGAGAGAGATATTTAAAATTTAATTATTTTATATTAACTTGAAAATTAAAAATAGAAATAAGATATTTTTTAATACACTTGAAATGTTTTAAATCTTTCTTCTTAAAACATTCCAATGTTGAAGGAAACAAAAATTCAGTGAGAGATTTTGTTCTCCAGCATTTTTTTTTTTCTAAACATAAATAAAAAATAAAAGAAAAACTCGTCCCTTACATTCCCTTTATTTCTCTACAACCAAATACTATATATATATATATATACATATATATATATATATATATAGTTTTTTTTTAAATGGTAATAATAACATTCCCTTTAATATATTTTTAAACATTTTTAGTTTAGATTCAAATTTGTTAAAAAGTTATTTAGTTTAGTAAGTCTTGTTTGTCATTTATTAACTCTCTCCCGTCCCGATTTAAAAAATGAAATTTTCAAAGTTGTAATCTTTTTTAGAAGAATTTACTAATAGAAGAAATAAAGACTGTTGTTTTTTCGAAATTATTGTCGCATTAAATTATAACTTTTGTTATCCATTCTACGTAATAAATGTAAATTGCCTTTGTCTTTATCTTGTTTTATTAGGTTACTTTTTTCAGTTCAAATGGTCCTAAATTTTTAGTAATCTTTATAAAAGTGAATATTCTAAACAATTTATGGCTTCGGGTTAATCTTGAAGTGTAACTCCATCAAATTTTTGAAAAGAAGACTGAAAATCTAAAAGTATTTTGTTTCATATAAATTAATTTATTTAAGACTAGACGCGAGGATTTATTTTAATTTTAAAAGATCTACTTTCAATATACTTTGTTAAAAATATTTGTTTCCTTATATAAAGTAATACTATTAATTTTTCAAGACTTTTTTTCCAAAATATCTTGTTCAAATTATTCCTTTGAGAAAGAAAAGACAAATCAGAGAAAGCTGGACAACAGTACCTTTTATAAAATGATGTGTCTAGAAATCCCAACTAGAAAAAAAAAAGACTAAAATAAACTGAATTAAAGAAATTTCATTTAAGACACTAAAATCTAACATACGAAATTTTTTACACTTATTTAATATTATACTTTTTCATATTTTTTATAATTATTTTACTATAATATGTTGCCAAATGAAAATGAATGTAATGTATGTTAAACTTTCATTATTCTAATCATAATCTTAATTTTTCATTAGCTATATCAAATAATCACATGCACACAAGGTGTTTGATTTGATGTAACATTCCTTGTGATTATTGCTGCATACCTGTTTGATGAAATGCTTATTACACAACTAAGAACAAACATTAATAGTTCAAGAAAAAGAAGATCGATTAAGAAACAGGTTAAATATATATATATATATATATATATGTGTGTGTGTGTGTGTGTGTATTATATGCATGTTTATGCATAGATATGTCAGAAAATTAAGTAAAAACAGGTTGGAAGTGGTCCTACATTCATAGTTCATCATATTATCTAGGTAGGTAGGATGTTCCAATCAATATTTATGAAATGCAATTATGCATCCTATCCCTCTGAAACTGCTATAGGAGATAGTACAAAAAGCAGCATAAATTCAAATTCAGAATGTGTCTGATATTAGAATATAACATCTGTGTTCTTACTTGGTCTTCATTGCATTGCATCTGTGATGTGGAATCAGATCACTGTTCATTACTTATCTAGGTGAATAAAAGGCTTCTGATAGAACAAAACATTGCTCCCTTTAAAGTAGAAAAAAAACACTGCTACTGAAAATTAAATAAATGTTTGTGTATTAGTGTGTATGTGTTTGTCTTAAATTATACATATGGGACCACAACATGTAATGAATAACCAACTATCCCCTTTATTTCTTTAGTTATGTGTATTTATGCACAATGAGTCTCACTCGTAATTCAACTATACATATATGCATTAATGTATAGTTGAATCAGTTCCTACAAGGAATCAAGCTCGGTTGATTTTGTGTGTGTGAATTATTTGTAAATTTTTAGTATTTGTGTTGGATATCTATAAATAAAAAAAGTCTTAATGTATTTATGAACTTTACATTATTTCCATAATATACTTTTGGAAAAACTCAGATAGGGATTGGGATTTTATTTTCATTCAATATTCCCAGTGAAAGGCATCGAGATCCCTGTATGAGATAGCATAGCATTATTACAAAACTTTCATTCTTACCCTTTTAACTTCTTTTGCACCCACTTTCACAGAAATTTCCAGCAATTGGTCAAACATTTTCTTAATACAATATTCAAATATGGCAGTTCCATCATTATTATATTATCAAAAGTGTTGTTATAAATCATTAAAGAAGACTAATTGATAAAGAGAAGATAAATTGAAATGAATTTTTTTCGAAAACTAAAATTAACATTACTAAGAAGTGAATTTTTTAAATGTAATTTAATCTTATAAAATTGACTTATAAAAGATTTTTATTTATTTATATATTCACTTTAAATATAATTTTTCTTTAATCTCCAATAAATTAATATATAAGTATCTTTAAAGGCAGAGTGTACTATGAAATTTTGTTTTCATGATAGATAATATACTTTGACATGAAAATAGATTTTACATTCATTTCACTTGAACCTTATCTTTCACTATTTTTCATTCTCCCTTTCTCTTATATTAATGTCTTAATTAACTCATTTCCCATTCCTCCACAGAGAACCTATTGAAGAATGGTGGATTTGAAGAAGGACCCTATGTGTTTCCGAACTCATCATGGGGTGTGATAATCCCACCCAACATTGAGGATGACCACTCTCCTCTCCCAGGGTGGATGGTAGAGTCTCTAAAGGCAGTGAGGTACATAGACTCAGAGCATTTCTCAGTCCCTCAGGGCACAAGAGCAGTGGAACTAATAGCAGGAAAAGAGAGTGCCATTGCTCAAGTGGCCAGAACCATCCCTGGCAAAACCTATGTGCTCTCATTCTCTGTAGGGGATGCCAGCAACTCCTGTGAAGGATCCATGATTGTGGAAGCATTTGCTGGCAAAGACACCATCAAAGTGCCCTACGAGTCCAAGGGCAAAGGAGGGTTCAAACGTGCAGCCCTTAAGTTTGTGGCTGTTGGACCAAGAACAAGAATCATGTTCCTCAGCACCTTCTACACTATGAGAAGTGATGACTTCTCTTCACTCTGTGGACCTGTGGTTGATGATGTCAAGCTCATAAGCCTGCGTAAGCCATAAGAATTTGGATCATCCATAAGGGTTCTGAGCCTTGAGCCTTTGAGTTTATGATATATAGTTAGAGAATAATTTTATGAGCATGTGTTTCTTAATTTCTGTCTTTTTCTTTTTTACTAAGAGGCCTGAGAGTAATGACTATGATCTTCATTCTGATATATGGAAATAAGTGTGTATAACAAGTATCATTATATCGTATAGACTTATATAGTATACAAGTGGAGGGTTTCTAACCCCTTTTATGTATTTTGAATAAATTATGCTGAAAAATATAGATTATTCTTAAATAAAAATGTTTCACTCTAATTGATCTTCTATCATGTCATTGTAGTTGATGTTAAAGAAAAATATTCATTTACATAAAAAATAGTTATCAACACTTTATATATATATATATATATATATATATATATATATATATATATATATATATATATATATAATATATATAAAATGAATAATAAAACTAACGAAAATAATATTTTAATACCAAAAAATTATTCAGTTTTATGTCAGCGGGGTAAATTTATGAAAATAGCGCTAGGATTTTCTTTATCATTCGCTCTTGTTCTCTTTCTCTCATTCCTCATGACCATTCCTTTAGGCTTTCTCCTGCCATTCTCCAACTCTCTTTCTTTTGTCTCATGACCCATCTTTAAGGGAAGTTAATTACACTATTTTGAGTTGTAAAAATACTAAATTGGTAAATTGCATCATTTTATTGATATCATGTGGGAATTTGAGTTGTTGTAACTTTCATTATGTGGGAATTTAGGTGCTAGCTATGATGTTGCATGCTTAGAAGCATTTTTTGATTTGATATTTCATTAAGACTAATTGTTACTGATGTTTGTGGTGAAACTGTGTTTGGTATGAATTGGGCATCTGCAAAATTATGTTGACTCGCTGATCGAGTGCGAATTCGTTGAGCGAATCCCAAGTCAGGAAGTTTCTGAGTTGGTAGTCGTTGAGCGAGTACATGCTCGCTGAGCGAATCCAAAGTCAGAGGCTCACTGACTTTAGAGTCGCCAATTAGGTATATGTATGCTAAGCAATTCCAAAGTCACAGAACTTACTGACTTTGTAGTTGCTAGTCAAGAATACACTCGTTGGATTAGTGGACTTTTGTACATTTTTTGTCTAGTGAGTGGATGCTCTCATTGAGCGAATGTATCAAAGTCTAGTAGTCATACTTATGTGCAAATTTTGGTGTGTTGTAACAAGTGTGGATGATTGCTTAGGTTGGCATGTGTGATTAATTTGAGATTTATTATATGATGAGCTTCTCAAGATTTCAAGGAGAAATTTTATGATGGTGGTATTTTTAGTGTATGCATTAACATAAGGATTAAATATGAAAGTATCTTTTCTCTAATAACTACTCACACTCAAATAGAGCAAAGTAGGTTATGTGGTGAAGAGAAGAAGAAGGTCCAAGTCACTAGACTAGTTTGGTCCTAAGCGTGAAGGAGACTTACCTTGTGAGTGGTTAGATGATAACCCCTTGAGGCCAAACTTTGCAGAGTTTGGGAACCACCACAGATCCACACCACCAGTGAGTCTGATGTCAAGTGTATGTATCTAGATAATATAGTTTAGTATCAGATGTTTGTTTATATGTTTATGTGTGTGTGTGTGTGTGTATATGTGTGCGCGCGCATGCGTGTATGTGTGTGGGTGGGTGGGTGCATGTGTGTGTGTCTTAATACTCCTTGTTCACATTAGCTTATCATGTTATGTGTTTGTGTGCTTATGCTTGGTTATCTCTTTTGCAATGATCACTTAATTATATGAGTAAAGGAGGATACAAGTGAGGATACCTCTCTGAAGGATAGTAGTAAGGGTGCATAGAAGGGTCCATTAACTGTGAGACAATTTATGTTTGTCTAGTTTTTGAAAACTTCTTAGACTTGTGTGTTTGGTTATGTATATATTTATATTATTATGGTTATTGTTTGGATAACTGTATTAATATTTTATATGTCTTCCACTATCTATTTTTCTTTGTCAATACTTAATATTTTGTTTAATAATTTTAAACTATTAAATGGGATGTTAATTTTTTTATTATATTTTTCACTGCTTTGTCATAATATGGATATTAGTTAAGTCATATTATCTTCTTCTTTTTTATTATTGCTTTAAATAACTATGTAATTTATTTCTACCCTTGAATTACATTAAAGAAATACAACATATACATTAGAAAAGAAGTATAAAGAAAAAATAATATGGAATGTACGGTTAAATAGAAAGTAAACATGTTTTTAAAGATATTGTAATAGATAAGTCTTTAAAAGATTCTTTATTTATAAGGGCTTTAAAACCAAGGTTTGAAAGTGTGAGGATTTAAAAACCTTTACCAGGTTCAAAGTGTGAGGATTTATTTAAGTTGTAAAAAGTGGTAGGATATTGATGGGCTTTTCAAAATTGAGCATAATAAGAAAAAGTAAAATTATGGGCGGGGAGTTTCTTCCTGCACCCCTAATATTTCTTCTGCACCTCTAAAGATATGTGTTCTTCCATTTATGTCCTTGAAAAATTAAATTAAAATAGAAAAGTGAATTAGGTAAATAAGTATGAAGTTCTAGAGTTAGTTGGTTGCCTAAACAAAGTTATTAATTGATAGTATTTGGTAATATATGGACCCGTTACACCCGTAAGTGTTTCTCGCCCTTTCACTTTCAGTCGCAGAGTTTAAAAGAATTTTTCTTACTATCTTGTTGTTCTGAAGTGGATTTTGCAGTTCATCTATTTGTTTATGTTGGGTCCATTGCTATTTCACCATCTGAAACCTTGATTCATTTCATTTCAAAAAAAAAGATACGCATCGCAATGTCTGATTGTGATTTATTTGTTATCATAAGTTTATATTTGAGGTAGAGAAATGTTAGATGAAAAAAAAACGGAGCTGGGTTTTTAATCTTCTACAGATGTGGACATCCGACTATGGCTTTGACGGAAGTGAATTCTCAAAACAATACACATATACAGAAGTTAACTTTCAGAACACAATAAAAGAAATCTCACATTTTCGAAAGTGGACATCCAGAATTTTCTGGAGCCGAATGTGAACTTTCGATCTTTAAATGCCCGGAAGTGATTATTTTTTGTCACACTCTTCTAGAAGTGGACATCCAAAAATGAAATTAACCGGATGTCAACTTTCGATATTTATCATTTTTGGAAGTGGTGTGTTGATTCCATTTTCTTCCATATGTGGACATTCGGAATGTCCATTCCCAGTTTTGATTTTATTTGCTTGTATGGTACAGAGGTTTAAGGAATCCAATATATTGTGAGGTGCATGTTTTGTCTTTTTTTTTTCTTTATCCCTAGACATTTGCAACCATGAGGTGTGAAGACATTGAATAGGGGAAAACATGAATGGCATGGCTGTGTTGTTTATCTTTGGTGGAAGTCCATTTCCGGATAATGTACAAAGATTCTTAATTTTTTATTTTGTTTTAATCGGTAATCTTTTTACAATAATGCTAATGCTTTATTTTTTATTTATTTATGTTTTATATTTAATATTTAGTTACATGAATATTTTTTTTGTTTTTATATTTTTCTATGTTTTAATTGTTATTTGTTTACATTTACTATATGTTTTTTTTTGTTTTCTTTTATATTTATTTTATTGTTACACGAATATTTTAATTTTTTTTTTATATTTTTTTATTTTGAAAAAAGTGGTATTGAATACTTTTAGGTGGAGAAAGTTCTCTAAGATGGATGATCTCCCTTTAACTTTCATGGAATTACAAGTAAATTCGAGTTTCATCTCATATTTCTCTTCTTTTATAAATGAGATGTGTGACGAAGATTATATAAATAATTTTATGAGTGATAAGATATTTTCAACACAATATGAGTTGATTCAGTGGGTTCGAGGGATAACATTTCATCTTGATTTTGTTATTGTCACTATAAGATCTGACAAAGCTATTAGTCAACCTAGGAAGAAAATGTATGTATTGTTAAGCTGTGAAAAGGGTGATAAGTATATGAAGTATAAATCTAATGTTCAGCCTAGTGTTTCTGGCACAAGAAAATGTGATTGCCCATTTAAATTCAGAGGTAAACCAATTAGTAATGGAGACGATTGGATGTTGAAGGTAATTTGCGGATATCATAACCATGATGTGTCTCAGACGCTAGTTGGTCACCCATTTGCTAGGAGGTTAAAATCTTTTGAATAGTCCTTGCTTGTAGATATGTCTAAGAGTCAAGTCAAGCCTGCAAATATTCTACTCACTCTGAAAGAAAATAATGAGTGTAATGTCACAACGATAAAGCAAGTTTATAATGCAAGATACACTTATAAACAATTGTTGAGAGGTTCAAGAACTGAATTACAACACTTGATGATGTTGTTAGATCGTGATAATTACATCCATTGGAGTAGATGTCAAGACGAATCTGAGGTGGTTAGTGATCTGTTTTGGACACATCTTGATTCCCTTAAATTGTTGAAGGCATTTAATATTGTATTCTTGATGGATACCACCTACAACCCAACAAATATCGATTTCAATTACTTGAGATAGTGGGGGTGACATTACATGGTTGACTTTCTCTGATTGGTTTGCATTCATTTCTAATGAACGAGAATCTAATTTTACTTGGGCCTTGGAAAGACTGAGAGGATTATTCATGACCTTTGAGGGTGGTCCACAAGTATTTGTGAACGATAGAGACTTTGCTTAATGAATGCTATTGGCAGTGTTTTTCTTGATTGTTTTCATCTCCTATGTCGATTCCATATTCAGAAAAATGTGCAAGCGAAATGAAAAATGTTAGTGAATTTTGTTGACGCATGGGATGTTGCGATGGAAGCATGGGAAAATGTTATGTGTTGTGAAGATGAGTCGATCTTCACTAATTGTGTTGACCGCCTTCATGTTTGTATTTCATGGCCTTTATTTTATGAATATATCAATGAAAGTTGGACAATTCCTTACAAAAAAAGCATTGTAAAGGCATGGACAAATCGAGTAATGCATTTAGGAAACACAACATCAAACATGTATGTTTCATTGTCATTTTCATCAGTTATCTTCTTACTTCACTTATTATATTGTTTTTGTTAATTATAATAGGGTTGAGAGCCATCCCACTAGAGCCTGAAGAAAGTTTTGGGAAGTAGTATGTGAGACCTATGCTCGTGTTGGGATGCAATTTATAACGTGATTATCCTCCAACATAATGAAATCAAGGCGTATTTTGAAAAAAGTATAAATCTAATTAGTGACGTGTATAAGGGAGGCATGTATAAAAGATTGTTTGGAATTGTATCAATACATGCTTTAGGACTCATTGTTGATGAGGTTGAACAAGTCATACATATAGGATTTGATAGTGGGAGTTGTGGATGTGTGTTAAGAGCGACATATGGTCTACCATATGCTTATGAATTAGCACGATATATCTATAGGGTGATTCCTCCGACTATTATTCATATAATGTGGACTAGATTAAGCTTCTCAAATATTTCATCAAATGAATCGCTTCCAAGGTAATGCATTGACAAGGAAATTGATATGGTGGTCAATCGTTTCAGTGAAGTCGACATTGTAGGAAAAGTAACAATCAAACAAAAGTTACTTGAAATTATGTGTCCTGCAATGACATCAATTGTGACTCCAATGCAAAAAGTTAAAACCAAAGGTGCACAACATAAAAAAGTTCATCGATCTTAACGGTCTACTAAGTGTGATCCATCCTACTTTGAGCATGTCAACACCTTCTTTTCCCCACAGAGTGGTCATTCCTTGAAGAGTGACACGAAATCTAAAAGGAAATGTAATGAAATTTTTGGATTTACAGAAGAAAGTGCAATTCCCATGTTAGATCAGTTTCATCCTATCTAACACCTTTATATTGTCAATGTTATTGATGTGGTTGTTGATAGTCATTGTGGGTATAAATGTATTGCTACCTTGTTAGGGATGGGTGAGGAATTGTGGCCCCTAATCCAACATGATCTTTTTAAAGAACTTAATTAATGACGTGATGAATACGCAAAATTAGTGGGATCTTATGACCGTCTTTAAGAACTAAGGAAGTCATTGTTAGTGAGTCGCAAGCAGGGGTATGTTATATCTGTTTCCTCAAATTTTACTTTTTACTTCTTGCGAATACGTTGCTTAGCCAATATTTATCATTAATTATATATGGATAAATGGAAGATTATACCTTATATGGGCTACGCGATTACTAATCGATATAATGTAATCTTAGTTTGCTTATCATCATGGAAAAATATTAAAGTTTTTTCACTGCGTATCAGACCACCTACTGATTCAAGACAACATAAACTAATATGTATAGGACATGTTCATGGTTCTCATTTTGTGCAGGTAAACTAATTGTTTTCTTTTAATTTGATTTACTATATCAATGTATTACATCATTCATTTCTTACAGGTTCACCTAAGATATGGTTGTCCTATACCCATGGTAGATATCATATCATCTACAAATTGCTATTTTGAGGCTCGAGCTTGGTCTATGTTTTACGCTAACTGGATGCAGACATTTGTGCACTTGATGGGTGTCAATACTAGTTATGTGGACCTGGGCATCGATTGATATTTGTATTTTTATTTTATTTTTTTAAGGTAAGTTATTTTTGTTACTTAATATTTTGTCTTATGGACATTAAAAACTATTAGTAGTTATTATGCATATTTATAAAATCATAACTCCTTTGGCCAAGGGACAAATATATTTTAGCCTTAATGCAATCACCATTAAGTTAACAATGTCAATAATTGTAAAGAAACACACATTAAAACACATAATGTGAGTAAAAAAAATAAGAAGTTGTACAACACAAAATATCAAAATTTCATGACTATTTAACTAATATATCGGGTGGAAATAAAATCATGTCCGCATAAGAATATATAAAGGTCTCCTATCCAGAACTAGTTGAGTGCCTCCCTCGCACAATTCGACCTCCTCTATTACTGTTGCCATATTATTCGGTTATTTGGTGACCTATCTGCAATGCCTTATTAGTGCATTCCCATGTTACTGTCTCATCACTAACATCACGACAGTCTATCATCCTCTGCAAGACGAACATCATGCGTCTAATAGCACCTTGTAATGACAACATCAAATGAAGTATATTTAAAATTTTACATGTATAAATATAGTTTTGAGATACTTACATATAAATCAGATGATGAATCTGGTGATCTCCTCTACGGTGAAAGATCATCTGGTACATGTCGTCAAAGTCGGGGGACTAGACTAGGTTGATCGTCATGAGTACCCATAATAATATACATATGAGATACATGTCTAAACCACTACAGGTAGTCGTCCACACATGCATGATGAGACATTGCTGGAAGCAAACCTTTCAAGACATGATCTACAAAGCATATCCATGAAGCATCAATGTTTGCTAAGTCGGTATTGTGAGATCCAGGAAATTCATAAAAATTAATAATTAATAGAGTATAAGAAATGAGGGGTTGAGACTACCATAAGAGAGTTCTTTGATAAATCCTAGACAAGAAACAATGTTAACCTAAGTGGTTTAGAGCACTTGATTATGTTGAGGGGACTTGGGTTCAAGTCCTGAGTATGTCATTAGTAGATTTATTTAATTCTGTTTTATTTTGCAATTATATCGTGAACGTGAAAGCATGATTTAGGTTCATACGAATGTGTGAATTAACAGGAATCATGTGATAGTTTGTTGGGCTGAATTGGTGAGAGGGGGAGGAGTGAGTGAGAAAACAAAGAGTCATATTGTGTGGCTAAGGAGTTCTGAGAAATTGTAATCCAGAGAGGGAGTGGAGGCAAGGAGGGGAGCTTTGGGAAACAAGGAAGAATTCATTTGGAATTGTTTGAAGCTAAAACACCAGGTAAGGGGAGCTGTATTTTCATGCTTATCTTTGTTGGTTGTCTTCTCTTTGGTGTGTATTTTTGTGTTCCTTGTGGTTGGTGGTTTGTTGAACCTATGACCAAGTTGGATGGCAAAATTGTGATGTGGACACATGATTTCTGT
>Ga0214544_1000436_pt1 | contig 75430 bp, 42 predicted proteins | sample CNSS3metaG_FD_160074 | JGI IMG/M metagenome (GOLD analysis project Ga0214544, IMG submission 160074) | Root nodule microbial communities from cowpea collected in UCLA plant growth center, Los Angeles, California, USA - CNSS3 | ecosystem: Host-associated > Plants > Roots > Nodule | place: USA...
CGTCCATTCATACTGGGTGGGTTGTTGCCAGTGGGAATCGAACCCCCAACCTGACCTTTAACACCTCTGGCACACCAGCAGATGCTACCAGTTGCGCTGCAGCGATGTCTTTATTTGCCAGAGCTTCCGCTTGACCCCCGGTCCTTGTGGAATTCCGTTTATTAGATCCCGCCCCTCGGCTAAATTTGGAGATGGAGGCACTAGCAACATAAGGCGAGTACCTCTTGTCCGTTCTTTTGAAAAAAGGGGCATCGTTGGTGCGTCGAACATCACGCGTCTTGTCATCGCCGTTTGCACGTTTCTCCTGTCGACATTTCTGCCTCATTACGTCTTCAGCCTCTATATGTGTGGTGGCTCGAGATCGGATTTCAGACAAAGACAAAGTCAGGATCCTGACAAGGGACTCGCTAAATGTGTTAGCACGCAAACCTTTTACGAAAGCGTCTACTAAGATCTCCTCGTTTGGGCTCGAAATGCTGGTACACGCATCACAAAAACAGTTTAAGTATTCCCTTAGCGTCTCGTCAGAATTTTTCTTTACGTCGAAAAGGTCGGCCATTTTAGGTAGCTTGCTTTTATTGGCTGCGAATCTTTCCATGAATGTTCGGGCGAACATAGCGAATGAGGAAATTGATGAACGAGGCAAGCTGTCAAACCATTTCAAAGTCGTGCCTGCCAACGTGCCAACAAAAACCTTACATCGCACCGCGTCACTACCTCCTGAGACCAGCATTTGTGTGTTAAACGCTTTAAGGTGTGCTTCAGGGTCTGAGTTCCCCGTGAAAGAGGGGATCTTTGGGATGATGAAATGTTGAGGGACAATCTCGGCCATGATGACGACTGAGAGTGGGTAACCTTCTTCTGGCATAACGAGCTCTGCCCGCCTGCCCCTTTCTTACTCATCCCTTGTTTGCATGCGCCTCAGGAGATCGCCATTTGCACGCTGGAAAACGTCCTGTCCTCGGATCGTCTCATCCATTTGTCTTCTGGTTTCTGCTGCCTCCCATCGCGCTGCTAGGTTGTCAGCATTAGCTTCTTTCGCGCGTCGATGGGCCTCTTCGGCTCTTTGTCAAATGAGCTCGTTCTCCCGTCTCAATTCCATTATTTGTTGCAAAAGCTCCCTGGTAGTTGGCTCCGGAGGAGCATCTTGTGTATGATTTGTCTGATGGTCAGACCCTTGCTCTGGACTTTGGACCATTGTATCTTAGGTTATTTGGGGTTTGGGAATCTCTTTTACCTAGCCCCATGATGGGCGCCAAAATGTTCTTGCCGTACTTGTTCCGATAGGAAGCCGAGAATAATACAGCAAGAGCCACTAAAAAAAAGTATCACTATTTTCTCCCCTCTCGTACCCTCTTATACCGTCTTGTCTTTATGCGCCTATAACTACGCCCTCTAATCGAGTTAGCTCCGCATCGTGGGAGATTACCAAACATGGCGGTACGTTCCTGAGTTTTTGGGGGTCCTGCCGTTATGGTTTGACTATTAATGTTCAGGGAGTGGGTCGCTCGATACTTATTTGGGCCGATTTACTTAGGCCCATTGGTCGGGTGACACTCGGGTGCGTCTGGCCATTACAATACCAAATGTAATACTATTTTTTTTCCTTACTTCTTAAAATAAATAATTAACACAAATTATATAATTTAAAATAAAACTTCATTCCTATTTTAAGTTATATAATTTATGTTAATTATAAATTTTAAGAAGAAGAAAAATGGAATGCTCCATTTATGGGTGGCAATGTGAATCTGTCGGGTCTGTTTAGGTTTGTCCCACACTTAGTCTGCAAAATGCGGGTTGTGTTGGCCTGTCCCGCACTGACTATAAAAGTCAGGTCAGTCTCGCATAAGTTTTGGCCCAAAGGCCCATGAAACGGTCCATTTTTTTTAATTATGATAAAACTTTCAATATTCAACAAATTGGGAAATTTTAACAAGCTCACAAAAATTAAGCAAAGATTTTGGAGAGTTTGATGATAAATTGATAATTGAACATTTTCATCATATTCATATTCGTACTTTGATATACACGATATATTCTTCAAATTTTAGCGCATTAAAAAATACATAACACTTATCTTTTACACTCATACAAATTTTTTGAATGTTTATGCAAAAATCCAGAAGAAAATTAATCAATATACACAAATGTAAGTTTTTTTTATGTGGGTCCCAAGTCGATCTTTGCGAGTCGCGGGCCAACCCACACAAACTATGAGTTATGCAGGTCTAACTTTTGTGAACCAATGAACTCAATATCTCAACCTATTTCGCACTTTTTTTACGTGTCAAATCCACGTTATCACCCTAATTCTATTAAGTACTGTTTTTTTTAAATATTAGCATTATTTTTTTCATGAAAATTTTATTTTATATCTTTTAAAAGTCGTGTCGATAGTCTCAATGGGACACTAGAGTATATAAAGTTTTCATTCTTTTATTTATATATATATATATATATATATATATATATATATATATATATATATATATATATATATATATATATATCGATTTTATAACTAAAAAAGCTGCGTTATCTTTTTTACTTTTGTATTAAAATAAAATATAATACCATGTTTTCGAAAATTAACCTTAATATTTATCTTATTTTATTGAATGAGAAATCAATTCTATAATAAAACAGTCTTCAAATATTTCGTCAAATTGTCATATAATTTAATTACATTAAATTTCATTAATCATTTAATATTTTTAAAAATTGTTAAATTGAGATCTAAATAATTTATAATTATTCTTACTGACTTAAAATTTTAAATTCGTCATTCACAAATCTTTCAAAAATCATCACTTATATTCTAATCTCCACCGTGAGTTTTAACAATACATGTCCTTTTCATTATTTCAAAAAACACATGCAAAGTTATACATATTAGCTTCCAAATCTAACACAATAGAATGACATTATTATTATTCACACATTTAAACAACAATTTTATTCATTACATATTAACATTAAATTTCTCTAGGTAACATGCCTACGACTAAATCTCACTAGTAAATCATCCAAGTGTCGAACTATACACCAATGAGATTTCTAATTCACAAACCACACAAAGAAAACAATACAAACTTTAATAAGAGTCGAACCACTTACTCTCATAATACTATGGATCGGTTCACTTTTATTTATATCTCAATACTTCTTCAACATTGTGATACGAAAAAACAATAAAATTAAAATTGTATTTTTAAACTCATGAAAGGTTTAAAAAATTAAATATTATATAAATAAAATTATAAATGATAAAGGAATAAACATTATATACTTTATTTATAGTTTTTTTATTCGTTTAAAGTTTACCTTAGAATTAAAGTTTTACATTTGAAAAAGAAAAAAATATAACTTTTTCGAAGAATATTAACTAGTACCTTGTGACACTGGTTAAAGTATAATTTATTATCTTTGATTCATAATTTTTTCATTATTGAAAATTAAAATAATTAACTAACTAAAATAATATAAATTTTCATAACAAGTTTTATAAAGATAAAAACACCTTTGAAATTTTTAAACAATATCTCTCTAAACGAAATAAACACCATGAAATTTAAAAAAAAAGTAAATGTTTCCCGTGTTACACTTAAAAGTTTAGATAATTATTTTTTTATATGATTAACTTTATGACTTTATAATTTATAATTTCAGATATTAAAATATTATTTATTTCTTTAATACAAGATATTTTGTTAAGTTAACATGGATATTGAAAAAAAATTATTGAAAAGTCAAATAAATGAAACTCAAATAAGTCTCTAAAATTCATATTTTAATTTTTTTTTACCTTTTAGATGTTTAACACTATTTTTTGTTGGTTTTTCTTTTTAATTTAATTTTTTTTACATTTAATTATATTTTAATTTTTAGTAACATTAAAATATAATTATTTAGAACTTAATTATTTTTAACTTTTTAATTGATGTGCATTAAATAAATTTTTTTAACACAACTTTATAATATTTATGGATATTTTTATTTTTTAAATAAAATAAAATTTTATTAATGATTGTTAGGTTAAAGTTTATTTAATATCCCAATTAACTATAAATTTTTATAAAATTTGATATGTATTAATTATTTTTAAGCAATATTTTAATAATAAAAGTTAATATACCCTAATTTTTTTATTAACGGAAAGGGAGTTGTAATAATTATACATAATAATTTGGAAAACTATTAATGGCACGTACTAAAATAAATTAAATTATACTACATCATTTAAAGATCCACTAATGAGTGTTTATCTTCGTAACTATCCTATAATAATTATGTTCATCACTAAGCATGTGACTGCTGTGATTGTCCTCCAACGTTAAGGTTGTAACCAAAAAACAGAAAAAAGGAAAGAGAGTTGTTTGATCCATTGGGAATAAAGTAAGAACACAATCAATAAGTGTTAAAAAGATACTCTATTTGTTCCTGTTGTTTCTGGAAGAATAAAAAATATAATACTTTTTCTTTTTCTTCATTTTTCTATTATATAAACTAAATATATGTTTAAATTATTTTAAAATAGAACATGCATAAAATTAAATAGAATTAAAACATAATTTTAGGTCTTATCAATAACATATAATAACATATATGAATAACATATATGATAAACAAATACAAATATAATACATAGATGTATAAGATATAATACGATCAAATACGTCGATATATTAATTTTAAATGTAATATATACATATTAAAAATATATAATTTATTTTAAAAATATGTAAAATATATGATTATTTTTATGTGAATTTAAATTAAAATTGAATATATAATTTATAATATTAGATACTTTATTAATAAATATTAATAAAATATTTAAATTATCAGATATAAAATAATATGTCAGACACATAAACATATAAACCTCATACAAATTAAAATATCATAACATCATAACCCACATAACAAACAAATAAATAGATAAACAAAAATTAAAAAAAATAAAAGAAGCTGATAGTAGCAGGTGGGTGGTTAATTAATTACATTTGATTTTTCTTTGAGTCAAAGTTACCTCTTTGACTTTGTCATAGAAGGGTAAAATTGTCATTTCAAAAGACGAGCGAAACTTGGTGTCCTTCAAAGGAGGCGGCGCGCGGTGGAGAAAGGAACAAAGAGTGCCTCGGATTCATTCCTGATTCACTGTTTCCAATGGCAACACAAAGGCCCCTCTTATTGCCTCAAATCACGGAAATGCCACTGTTTGCAATGTTAACAATGATTCAACGTGCATGGAAGAGTGTAGTTTGCGAGGGACCATTTCATATAACCATGAACAAAACTCAATATAATTTTATATAATTGTTCACGTTATTCTTCAATTAAAATTGGTGAATTCTTTAATAACTTGAAGATTATTTTACATTTATTTTTATGCTTTTTTTCATATTTTGGTGCATTAAATTTTAAAATCCTCAATCCAGTATTTTGTTTTAAAAACCGTTTATTTTAGTCTATTTTAATATAACGTTAAATAAGTTAACATGTGTTAGTTAATTCTATTTTATGAATTATGATGTTCTTGTTGAATTAAAATGATTCAAAAATGAATATCTAAAAATTGTAATTACTTTCCAAAATTTAATATACTAAATCGTAAACATGCTGAAATATAAATAAGCATTAAAAAAACATTTAGCCTTTTAAATATTTATAACTAATATATACGAATAGATCTAGTAATTCAAATTCAATCAATTGGTTTAAATTTTTAATCCGATAAGATCATAATAAAATCTAATAATAATAAATTGAGGTAGTACCTCCAAACTTAGATATAAAAAATATAATTTCATACTATAGTTAATTTGTTCAGTACTTTTTACAGATCTTTTAAAAAATTATCAATTGGAAATATTTCTTATTTAAATACTAACATGAAATTAGATAGTTAAATTTTGTTTGTATTTGAATAAGCAAAACGTGAATATAGTTTTTTTTTATATTAGAATATAGAATATTAGATTTATAGTTAAATCAAATGAGAATGAATGTATCTTGTTTACTATTTTTAATAAAAAACAAGTCACTCACGTACTTTTGGATAACATTATCTGTTTTAAATATAAATGGTAGATGTTGAAAAAATTTGTATTTATGAAAACAGAGCTCATTCGTTTTTAATTGAAATTGTCTGATTAGAATTATGATGAAATATAAAAGATTTCAACTGATCCTAATTAATAAAAATAATTTATTTGAATTAATTTTCCGAACTCATTTTCAAACTAACAATCTGACCAATAATACTATATTCCTATTATTACTTGGGACCTTCACCGTTCACACGAGGCAGGCAGGTCAATCATTATGCACACACTTTTCCCCTTTTCTGTGTTAGATAATCTTTAACTATTGTTAATTATAAAATCCAGATATTATAAAGTAAATTTTTGCAAGAATTTTAAATTTAAGATTTTAATTCTCTATGAAATGCTAAGTCCTAAAGTGAAAAATGTGTAATTTTAAAAAATTGAAATATAAACAAAAATTATGAAATCGGAATTTTATGAGACTCGTTCTAAATTATTATAACAAAAGTTTACAAACTTAAAAATAATACACAGCATAATAATATGAGTCACTTAAAGTAAGAAAAAAAAGTGAAATAAAATTCTTAGATTATATATATATTCTCAACAATTTGCAAGTTTGAAAAGAAATTCAAATGTTTTGAAAAGGGGAAGCTGGTTTTGATTGAATAATATTGATATTTGCATGGCTTCTTCGTGGTGTTCCCATTTAAGATAAAGCTTAGATGCTGTTATTATTGTTATTGATAGAAACTTTAAGAAAGTAAATCATGACAATCCAATATTTAAAATGTGATATGATTGAGCTTAGTATATACTAATGAAAACTTTAAGAAGTAAATTGCATTGCATCAATGAAACTTTTAAGAAAGTAAATCACATCAATTGAAAGTGTTAAATTATTATATGATTTAATTGGTTTCATAAGAGTAAATAACCTTTATGTTATTTTCTATATATATAAATAAATTTACTATCACTTTTTATGTGCGTAAATGTTAGGAATTTGGTTTTTATTATATTGATATCGTAGCATGAAGAACACAAAGGATAAACAAATGGTGTACTTCAAAGAAAGAACACCATCATTGCACCAATGTTCACCAAGATGAAAACAACTTAAAAAAAATTGACCAATTGTATTTTAGGGGAACAAATCCACAATCAATCTAAACCACTTAATTTTCATATTTATTGACTACAAAAAAAAAATCAATCAAAAATTATAATCTCTAAAACAATAAACTCATTCCACCTACCAATTTGGAACATTATAATAGTACAGAAAAAACAAAGTATTTTTTTGAATTTAAAAAGCGTAATGAAACCTTGAGCAGCCCCTTTTATAATTTAGTATGTGTAATGACTAAAGTTTGGGTGTGGTGGCAAAAGCTACTGATCTAACACGCCAAATGAAAAAGCCAAAGGAGTGATGTTGGTATAGCATCCAAATTTATGAGATCAAAAGAGAGGTATAAATTAATACCAATTTTTATGTAATAATAAATAATAAAAAAATTATACATAACAATTAAATTTTGACAATTTATTTTTATAATTAAGTTATCATCTTTTAAATAATTTTTTACTTTTCAATATTTTAAATTCATTTAAAATATATTATCTTAAATTATAAAAAAAATTATCAAAATTTAGTAGTTATAATATTATTGTCTTAAATATTAACTCACGTGGAATGTGGAGTGTAGAGGGTAGTATTGTTGGTGTAAAGCTGAGAACTGTACTGATGAGTTATTGCAAAATCTGAAAAGTGAAAAGTCTATACATGTTTTCACTTTATTTTAGCTATTTATTTCACCATGATTTCAAAATGTGGTTGACTTTTTTTAGATCTATACTGTGACCTTCAATTACTCCGTTTAAGATTTTTCTTCTTGTCTTGCATTTTTGTTTTTAGGTGACATTTTATACTTAGTAAAAGTAAATAAAAATACTCATTTAACTACTACAAATAATAATATGTTAATTATATTTATTTTATTTATAGTTTTAAATTATAATATATATATATATAGTATTATATTATCAATATGAGTTATGAGTTGACTGTTGCAAGCAGTGACATAACTTAGATAACAAAATTTGAAAGTATCGAATTAGAATTTTTATACATAAATTAGTTTTTTTAATTAAAAAAATCTTTATTTCATTTATTAAAAACAAACACATAATAATAGTATAATCCAAAAAAAAATATAATTATCATTTAATATCATACAATAAATGAATCATAAAACTATCATTAAATATAAAAAAATTAATTAATGTGGAATAAACCGAAGTAGTTAAAATAATATCTAAAATTATTTATAGATGATATATAAATATAAATATAATTACTCTATCTACAAATCAAAAGTAGAAATTAAACTTAAACATGATTCTAGTGAATGACATTTTCATAACAAGTTAATAATTTTCACTAAAGCCGGCATTCTTTTTGACATAATTCTCTCATTACTTATCTAACTTTGTATTTAGAAGACATATAATTACTCTCATACTTCATTCCATATAACCATCTCTTTTACCAAAAACCTTTCTCCCATAGATATTTTCACTAGTTCAAAAATATGATTATCATGTAAGGATTTCATCTCATCCTTCATTGTGTGCAACCATTTTTATTTGTTGTGCTCTCCAAGCCTTTGTATAACATTTTGGTTTTTCCTTGTTTGTCTTGATATTTTCTTGGTCATTTTCATCAATAGGATTGTACATCTTATATTTGTAATCATGTTGTTTATCATTATGAGTATCAATATTTACATTGTATATAGGTTGTGGAACTAGTTCAACATCACTACATAATTATCTTTCATGAGGCTAAACTTCTCCACCTAATCAATATCTTTAATGGTTTGTTATTCTATGAAACTTTACAAGTACTTTTGAATTTTTTGACCAAAAATCAATTAGATATCAAGATGAGAAACTTTTCAGTTGCAATTAGAAACGGTATAATATAATGAGTATGCTAAAATCATAATAATCTTATCTATTTCCTCTATTAGTTTAATGTCATATTTTAGTAATGATTTGTTCACACAATTTTAGTCTAAGTAAGACAAATAAATTTCACAAAGATTAACTTTTTTTTTGGTACATGAATATTTTTTTTTTTAAAAATTGATAAGGTTAATTGATCCCAAATAAGATATTGTTGTTCTACCTTTTTTTAACCTCTTTAGTGACTTGTTTTATTACTTTTACTGAAAACTATGTTAACATTTTTCATATTTTAATCCATTAGCTCCATCTTTATGCATTTTAGACATTAAATATTGAATGTAATTCAAAAAAAAAAAATCAATTTCTCTTTTTAGTTAATTAATGACTTCACTAGAATTCGCATAATAATTTTCTACTTAATATAACACTCAATCACTTTCAAGATTGGTACTTATTCTTACAAACCAATTGAGCTTTATAACAGTGAAGTAGATTGTGAACAATTCCTCTAATTAATGTGTGACAAGTCATTCGTGAAGAACTGTAACTACAACACTATTTTTGTATTTAAAAGAAAAGTACCGAGATGTAATTTTAAATAGTTGTTTCTGAATATATTATTGACAAAAATTGAATCATTATTTGAAAAGAAAAGTACCAAGATGTAGTGTGTATTGAAATAATCAGCTATGGTACTTCATCACAGTGGTCTCCTTTAAATTTCTCAACAATATATTAAATTTTGAATAGAAAATATAAATATCTGAAAGGTTATATTAAAAGGAATTCCTTTTTTAATTGCATTTAAAAAGAAAGTAAAAATGAAATAGATCCTTATTAATATTGGTTGAAAAAGAATGATGAGGTGAAAAGTGTAGCAGTAGTGGTATGGCGATGAAAATACGAGCAGAGGGGTAAAAAGAAGGATGCAAACAAAAAACAAAAAGCGGTAAAGTTAACTGAAATTTGAAGAATTTAAAAAGGCAAGTTATTTTCTTTGATCAAATGGACTAGAGTTTCAGACGAAAAGGACGTATGCAAGAAAATGGAATGGTCTGAACGTCACGCTTCTTCCACTCTCTCTCTCTTTCCACCCTCCATACATAAAATATTTATAATTACACCAAAAAGATCAACTTGATGACACATGATGCTCCTCTTTGAGTGTGTGGTGTGGTAATAAAAACATAAAATTTGTTTTCAATCATAAGCAACAATCACCGAATAAATTATTAAAAAAAGATATAAAAATTTGCCAGGGTTAGAGATGAAATTGTACTGTGTAACATCATTATATTATAATAATAAAATATTAAAGTGCCACTCCTTCAATCAAAAAAGTCAAAAAGTCTTGGTATTTATCGTCAACTTGTCATTCGTTAGGGTTTGCAGGGCTATTATTCCATCGGTTCTTCTTCTGGGTGTTGCTTAAATCTGTGGAAAGTTCATTTATTTTCGATTTTCATGCGACCAGGTTGCTCAAGATCACTTTTTTATTTTACTCTTTTTGATATCAAATTTGGGGTGTTTCCCTTTTGCAAGTTTATATATTTGAGCTTTGTTTTTAGAAGGTGGGCCTTTTTGTTTTCATTTTCAAAATTAGTATTTTTGGGGGGTTATTTTGATGCTGCAGAGGCTTTGGTTTTGAGTTCCAAAATTTTGTCTTTGTTTCGAAAGGGCGTACGGAGAGTGATGCTGTCTCACTGCTATTTTTCCTTTCTGTTCTTCCAACTCTTCTTTTGGTTCCAATGTTATGACACCGAATTTGTGACTGTTTTGTCATGATTCCTGTTTCTTGAGCTCAAACAAATTTAGTTTGTTTAGAATTTTACCTTTGAGAAGCTTGTTAAATTGTGGTTTTCTTGTTGAAGATTGTGTGTTCCAGTTTCTCTTCTTCCCTTTAGGTGGGTTTGACTAAAGTCGTGTGTGCCTTGTGAAATGGGTTCAGGGTCTTTTGGGGTTAAGGTTTGTGGAGAGATATGATGGTCGTTGTGCTGAGCATGGTTATTGATGGGTAGCAGAAGTAGAACGGTAAACGTTACCAGTAAGGACACCAACAAGGTTGTGAACGGGATGCCAAGCTACGCTCCTCCATTGCCTTCTTCGAGTTCCATGTAAATTTTCCAGAGGACCCTTATGTTTCTTAATGTTTATTTTTGTTCTTTATTGGTCTTATTATAGTTTCCTGGGATCAAGTTTGTTTTGTTCTATAATTCTCATGTGGGTAGGTTATTTATATGGTGTCTATGTTTCCTAGTTTAGTGTAACTCTTATGTAACTGTTCATGTTGTTGAGGAACTGTGATGTGTTGCTGGTGACATTTAGGCCTTATTGGTTGCAGAGGACAGGGAAATAATGAAAATGATTTAATATTTAATGTATCTGTTTATGGGAGATTCTTTATTCTATAGTGGAGACAAATTCTCCTGTTCACTTCATTATGCTGATTCATTCATCCCTCGTAGTTTCTTCTATATAATTCTAGGAAGTTGAAACTATACAACCCTGTACTGTAGGGTCTTATTTTCCGTTCTTGGTGGCTTCATGTTTTCTTAAAAGTTTACTATGACTTTTTGTTTTTGAATTTTCTCATGTATTTGTTATTAGATCTTGAGCATCCAAGTATGACTTTTCTTTAGCTTGGAAACATGTACTTTGACAATGACTCCATGGCTTTCTCAGTCCGGCTTAGATGATTGGCTATGCATTCAGATACTTCTTTTACGTGTTATCATGATTTTGGTTTCAGGGGCATAGAAGCAACTAATGTTCATCCTTCCCGCATTTCTGAATTTGGAACCCTAGAGCAGTCTCTTGGATTTCGTGTCGAGGATACCATTAACCTTAGCAGAAGTATGTTGCTCATGTTTTGATCTATAATTGTTGGATTCCATTTTTGTTGGTGTTTATGGTTGCTGTGACTCGCTGTTTTGTTAATTTAATATCTTGTCCCATAATCCCATTGCTTGCATTGTTGTACTTGCCATTATTTATCTAGGCACAATAATATCCTTTTCAAGTGATTTCACTTGTTTGTGACTTGCTCCTAACATAAGTGTTCCATTCTATATGTTCTACCTCTTGGGGGTAATATCTTTATTTCTATGAAAGATGCTGCATGCACTTATTGGTTAGTGCTCAGGATTCATTTGTTTGGCTTTTGTGCCAAATTAGATTGTTGTATACCAACTAAAGAATAATATGATATTCTTTTCAGTTCTCCCTTAAGCTACCTTTTAAGTAAGGATATCAGTTTTTTTTTTTTTGGTATCTTGTGGAGATAGTCTGTTAATGGTGTAGAATTTTATTTAACTAAGCACAGCTTTGTGAATTCACCATGGTGTAGAATTCGTTTGTCCCATTTCTGTGCCTGATTGTGATGTATATTTTATATCGTAAATTCATATTTTCTTGTATGGTTTTCACTCCCTTAGTCGTTAACATGAACCTTCACGTTATTTCTACCTTAAAATCTTTATTTGCTAAATTTTCCAGAAGAAATGTGTTTCCTCAACTATGGTCCTTCAAAACCAATTACAAGATGTAGGATTGTGGTTGGAGTAAAATAGCTGGACACTAAACCAGAGTTGTGTTTGATTTGCCTCAGAAAACTTGTGTGTGTGTGTGTGTCAGTTTTAAAATATTAATGGAAATGCATCATATTGAATTGTCATCTTTCTTTTCGTGCCTTATCAAACCTCTATTTGCCCTTTTTGTTTTTTATACTGTCTTTCAGATCCAGTGTTTAGTCAAATGAAATCAAATAGCCAAGCTCTAGGTGCTGATATTCAATTTGGAGCTTTAAATAAGGTACATTCTTGTCCTCTATATGTGCTTACATCCTTCTAAGAATCAACACGTTACAAATTACTGTGAATTCCTTTATTTCATACTCTTCTCTTACATGTAAGGTGCAGTCAATTGTAACATCGGATATAAATCTCTCTGCTGCTATTGCTGGGTCTCAGACATTGGCATTACAGAAAGACACACAACCAAATCTTGCCTCAACATCTGGTCATCGTGAGAATTGGGGAGAGACCAACATGGCCGATGCTAGCCCCAGGACCGATACTTCAACAGATGACACGGAAGAAAAAAATCAACTGGTACTTATTTTGGTTGTGTGTAATATAGTTTATTCTGCATCTTGGATTTACTTTATTCATCCATTTAATGACATTTGGATATGCCCCCAAGAATTATGACATTTAGAATTATTATGATTCCAATTTTTTTACCATACATATATAAGCATACTTATTTGTACTCTAAAATATGGTGCTTCATTGTTGTTTGGCAGCCTGAAAGGGGTGAATCCAGCGATAGATCTAAAGATAAATCGGATCAAAAGGTTGTATGCAGTAATCTTGTTCAAATAGGATAAGTCTTTGGTTATTATGTGCTAATTTTTCTTTATTATTTTTCATTCAGACCTTAAGACGGCTTGCTCAAAATCGTGAGGCTGCCAGGAAAAGCCGACTGAGGAAAAAGGTAAGACATTTTCGGTTAATTATACATGAACTTGTAAAATTATTGTTATGATTTGGTTAGTTGTTCAATGTGCCATATTATTGAGACCCAACAATTTGTCATATGTTAGTATATACATTTCTTCACTTCTTTTTGAAATTATTCTTTCTATTCCTTCAGGCATATGTGCAACAATTAGAGAGCAGTAGGCTGAAACTGACCCAACTTGAGCAGGAGCTCCAGCGAGCCCGCCAGCAGGTTCGGTTACTTGTATTTTATTCTGTCCTCTAAAATTTTGGTACCTACCATTTGAAGTCCCCTTTTTTGTCAGCTTTCATAATTGGATTCTGTTACTATATAAGGTGTTTCAATTGGGTTCTTAATCTTTTCCAGGGAATATTTATTTCAAGCACTGGAGATCAGGCCCAGTCAATGAGTGGAAATGGTATTTAAACATCTTGTACAATCTTGGAAAATTTTGTTTGATTAAATTATCTTCTTTTTTTGCGTAGTTGTAGTTTGACATTCAATTAAGAATATGTGCATCCTGAAATTTGTTTACATGTAAATTTTTGCATTGGCAATTTGGCAGAAAGCTGATTTCGAGTTTCTGTCGCTAACCAACATGGATTTGCTATACACCAGAATATCTATCTTTTACTTAAGTTCTCCACAAAGTTTTCTGTGATATGATTCCTTTTCATGATGCAAACCATTGTTTGTTGGATACACTTATGATGGTTCTCATTGTTCATTGATGAACATCGACTATTTGATTGTTTCTTGCACCATTTCTGTGCAATGAAGTGCTGAATTCTTCTGTACACCATAGAACTCGGTGTTATTTGCCTTGGTTAATTGCATCACACCTAAAGCCAAGTCCACTGATTTTGAACTCTTAACAACATGGTACTCAGTAGCAAGGATGTCACGGCAGGGTTTTGCCAAAATTTGTGTTTTTTGTTTCAAATCCTAAATCAATTTAATCAACTCGTTGCACAGGTGCTATGGCGTTTGACGTAGAGTACGCGCGATGGCTAGAAGAGCATAACAGGCAAACAAATGAGCTAAGGGCTGCAATAAATTCCCATGCTGGAGATATTGAACTTCGAACAATCGTTGATAATTTCATGGCTCAATTTGATGATATCTTCAGGCTGAAAGGTATTGCAGCAAAAGCTGATGTTTTCCACATTCTCTCAGGAATGTGGAAGACTCCAGCTGAGAGGTGTTTCATGTGGATTGGAGGCTTTCGCTCGTCTGAACTCCTCAAGGTGAAAAGTTTGTCATTTATCCATGTTCTGTAATTACATGTTTTTTTTTCTAGTTCGAATATTCACTTCATTCACTGCAACAAAAGAATCAAAATAGATATGCCTATAGATATTGTAGGAAAAACTTTCCAATTGTAGAATAAATAACAATTTTTGAACAGTTTTATCTTGACAATAATTGATTCCAGTGTTGAGTTTAAGTTTCATATACCTTTATCATGTTGTGCCTTTCTAAGATTTGATTGACACTGTTGCAGCTTCTTGTGAGTCAGTTGGAGCCTCTAACTGAGCAACAGTTGATGGGCATATACAATTTGCAGCAGTCATCCCAGCAAGCTGAAGATGCTCTTTCCCAAGGGATGGATGCATTACAGCAATCACTGTCTGAGACATTGGCTAATGGTTCACCCAACTCATCGGGCTCCTCGGGAAATGTGGCAAATTACATGGGCCAAATGGCTATGGCCATGGGAAAGCTTGGTACTTTAGAGGGTTTTCTTCGCCAGGTAATCAACCTTACATGTGTTTTTCAGTTTAGTTCTGTTAAATCTTTATCTTTTTGAACTGTAAAGAGGTCTCAAGCTTAGAGTTAAATGAGTTTAATTTATGTACTTTCTTCATTTCAAAAAAATAATAGTCTTTTAAGGTCACATTAAGTGCTGGAAGTCCTACATCGACCGGAAATAAGACCAACTTAAAGTATATAAGTGAGTGTAAACCTCATCTTATAAGTCAGTTTTACGAGGTTGAGTTAGGCTTAAAGTCTACTTCTTAACATCAAGAAATATTTAAACTGGACCTAAACTATACCAAACATGACGGATTCACTCATCAAATACTAATCATATTAGTTCATTTTATCTTCTTCATGTTGCCAGGCTGACAATCTGAGACAGCAGACACTCCAACAGATGCTTCGGATATTAACGACGAGGCAATCAGCTCGAGCTCTTCTCGCGATTAGCGACTATTTTTCGCGGCTGCGAGCCCTGAGTTCTCTGTGGCTTGCCAGGCCAAGGGAGTGAAGCATTGGGAAGGCTCCATTTGTGGTCTTTTTTTCAAGTCTGATGAGATGACCCTCTTGAAGACTGATGACTGAATCATGGAAGGTGGTGTCTTTTGACAATGAAATCCTGTAGAAGAAGCCTAGTTGTGGTGCTATAAACATTAGATGCTATGATTTTTCTACTCTGCCAACTGCTGGTGTGGTGCAACATTTTTCTTTAAGCTTTTCTGTGCTTTCAAAATAGTCTCAATAATTTGATTATATAGGTGTATGATAGATAGAAGTTGTTGAAGGGGAAAATGTAGAAATAGTATCTGTATTGTAGGTTATAGTTGTTCATTATATTTCAGAAAGCAGCTTTTGTTTGAGGGGGGTTTCCTCTCTTTAGTTTCATTTCCTGTTTAATGTTTTGTGGTTGGTTGCACATATGGCTCCATGGGTGTATGTATGTTTGTATATATACGTTCTCTCTTGTTATATTTGTTAGAAAGACATTACTAACTAGTAACTCAATTTGTTTCATCACTTGTTTCTCTATTTTATACACTTTCATGAGAAAAAGTGGTTGTTTCTTTTGGAAATGCATTTTGGAAACTATAACATTTATGGACAATTACAAGTTTTCATGCGAAGTTGTCTCACGTGGGGTTCAAGTACAATGATGGTTAGTCTCAGGCATATTTATGGACATTAGTACTTTGATTCTATGGAGTATATAAATCTAGAAAATTCTAATAGGTTTTCCACTTTATTAAATCATAGGTGTAAATATATAAGCTGTTCTAAGTTTTCATGTACGTTATAATTAAGGTATTTCTTTAATTTCTACAAAATTTATAGAAATACATTTTATATTGTATATTCCTTTTGTATATTTTTTTCTCAACTAAGCAACTACCACTAACTCTTATATATATTTCATCATTTATCTATCTTTTTCATGTATAATAAACATAGCTTCAAATTATATTTAATTAAGTTTATTGATATTTTTATAAATAAAATTTTAAGGTTATAACATGTTTAAAAATGGTATATTTTAGAATATCATATTGATAGTAGTAGTTCTAGTTTATTGAATTGTTTTTCAAAAAACAATGATTTTACTATTATAACCCTACAAGATTCTCTTTGGATTAGCTATAAAGTATAGCATCTTGGAATATATTTATTGATTACCAAACAATGCCACTTTAGCCAATATATAAGCTATTCATGATGCTTCAACATCACCTCAGAATCAATTAAATCATACAATTTCAACCGTTAATTCCTCAGATTCTGATACTATTTCATACAAAAACCATTATGCTATAATAAATATTTTATTGAACTTTTTTTTTTTTTTCATCAAATGAAAAGGTTGATAACTGGCCTTGTAGAGAAAGTGGAAGAAGAAGGAAATACTCAAATTATGCAAGAATGAGATCAACAAATTTAAGAATAGTTATAAATCTAGGAAGAATCTTTTATAATTGTTTCTATTCCATTTTCATTTTCTACTTTTTCTTTTACTTCAATTATTCACTTTAATATTAAAGGTATTTATGGCCAAAATTTAATTTATGTTTACATTGTTCTCTCTTTCTATCTTATCTTAGTAAGGATGAGTTTGGCATGCTTTACTTTTTAATATCTCTAATTTAAAGTGCTATTTAAACTTTCCAATTCCTCAGTATGTCAACTCTTTAAAAGTTATAAATTAAATAATGTGAAACTAATTTTCTACTTTTGAAATATGCAAATATTTACAACAAATTTAATCAGTTATAAACTGAAGAGCTAAAAATACAAATAATTTTTTTCCTTCTATGTAATCTTTATTTTATAATTAACTAATTGCTGAAGAAATTTACATCATCTTTTTTTTCCTTTTAACCATTTTTTTCTACAAGAAAAACTGAGTCTGATAAGAATTGTAATGCTCTAAAGTCAACACGTTAGCGATTCATCAGTTGTTAAATTGATTGAAAGAAAAGCCCCAGAATTCGAAGGTTCAATTAAAGTATAACAATCCAAGAAAACTAATTGCAAAATATTAAGTAGTACTGAAACATTCAAAGTAACGTAACCTTTTTTTAAAGTTTTTTACGTAAACAAATGTTAGTGTTCAAATCAAGCATTAAATTTGTATCTCTGAGTACATAATCAAATTCGATTTTGTTAATTTGTTCATTATCACCAAATTTACCTTTTCCGAAAAACTAGGTTTTAACACTTCACAATATGCTCGAACTCACGTTGTGTAATAATAACTAGCTACGACTAGCATGTTATGATTATATACAAATGAAGTCAATGAAGATGAGTTGGAAGAGACTAATAGAATGGAATCTCTGTGAGTTTAAAAAGATATTTGGGAAAATTTTAAATATAACAAAACATATTTGTATTGTGTGAAGGAAGAGATAAAAATGAATCTAATAGAGGCCTGTTATTTTTTTTGTTTTAAACATAAAGTGAAATGAAATTAATTACATTAAATAAAATTTGTATGTTCGCAATACATAGATAAATAAGTGACTAAATGCATACATTTTGAGTTAATTAGGTCACATTTTTTAGTATAAATTTCATCATCATTTTTGAAAAATATTTTGCAATTCAGTCATTTTTGTTTACACAATGTTACGTGTTAACTCATAATTTTTTGTTTAATTTTTTTTAATTTTAAAATAAAATTGCCAAAGTCAAATGAGGGAGTCCTATCACGTGGTTGAGAAAATGTGGCGTGACAATGACAATACCACATGTCACGATTAGAACATGTGTCATGTGAAAAATCTCAATTTAAACCCTCTATTTATTACTTTGTCTCACTTTAGTCCAATTTTTATTTTAATCTTGTTAAAAATATTAATTTTAATAAAAATATCATTATAACATTTATATATACTACAAAAAAGCTCATAAATAGTAACCAATTTTAGTGATCAATTATTGTTAGTAACTATAATGACCAATTTACAAAACTATAAATTATTGGTTATTAAAATAGTCACTATTATGAATAAAAACTTATAATTGGTCACTAAATTGGTCTTTAAAATTAGTTACCAAAGGAAATTGGTTACTAAAGATTAGCTACCAAGGTTTTGACTACCAAATGAATTAGTTTCTAAATTAGTCTCTAATTATTTAATGACCAATTATAATATTTTATTCATAAAAGTAACTATTTTAGTAATCAATAATTTTCAGCTTTTGAATTGGTATATAAATTGGTTACTATAGTGACTAGTTGTTTTTTGTTTCTAAAATTTGTTTCTAGTTAAGGATTTTCTTGTAGTGATTGATAACGTTATTTTCTACCTTTTATTGTTGCTAAGTTTTATGAATAAAATCAATTTCTCCATAGCTTTTATCTTGTTTAATCCTCAAGTTCATGATGTTTTTGCATTTTTTGTATTTTAGTTGTTTTATTTCTAATCTCTATTATGAGTGTGTGAAATAAGTCAATAAGAAGCAATTATGGTGGAGGAAAGCAAGCTCGAACTCAAGAAAGCATGATTGGACAAGAAATATTGATTTTAAGACAAATATCCATGTCAGGAGGCACTGGAATCGTGCCCAGTACTGCAAACATGCAGAAATAACTCACCTATAGGTATTTACTGTCTTGGACCAATCTCGGAAGGCCAAAAAACAACCATTGGGCGCCAGGCTAACTCGTTGGGCGAGCTAGTTTCCCGCTTGGCTAAAATGACAGCACATAACTATAGTATTTTAGTTGTTGGGCGAAAATATGACTCGCCCAACGAGTTACAAGTCTGAGAGCGTCAATTTTAGACCTCGCTGAGCGAGAATGAAGTCGTTGGGCGAGAATATCGATCATAATACGCGAATATGATTATTTAATCATGTTTCTATGAGAGTTTTGGGGGATTCCTCAGTTTTTTCACGAATAGAAACACCTTGGGTGCTAGGGAGAGACTCTTGGAGGTTATTAGCGGTGTTGGGAAACTCTCCCTTCTCATTCTTGGGTTTCCTTCTTCATCCATGGAGGTTTTACCCCTTTTGGGTTGGAGATGATGATGGGCTACGAAATTAGAGATGGAGATGCGAATGAGAGGCGCAATTGGAACATGAAGCAGTATTCAAGAACCTTGGGAGAGGAATTCTTTCTACTTTATGGTTCCAATTTCTTCCCTATCCTTCAATTTTGTAAGACCCTAAGTTCTCCACCATGGAAAGCATTTCTATTTGTTAAGATTAGATGTAAAAATCTGAATTATTGTGTAAAATTGTGTTGTTAAAGTATATGTTTTTTCGATTCAAGTTAGTGTTTGATTTTCATGCTTCATGCTTGATGTAGATTGTTCCCATACTTGATTTATGATTCTTGAGGTGTTGGGAAATATCTTTAGAATCTAGACTTGAAATTGAATACCTAATGTATGCTTATATCTAGGAATAGAACTTGGTTCATTAGTAATCTTAGACTCTTGAGACTAATGCATGTTTCACTTGTGAGGATTCAAGGGATTGAAACTTGATAAGTGATCATAGGCTCTAAGGCTCTAGGAATAGGATTTGAGTAATCTTGTGAGTTGATTTTGACTTGAATATAGAACTAAGATGTTTGATGATGCATAAGAATGAAGTGAAGTCTAATATTGGCAAATTGTAAATACTCTATGTTAATTTTCATATTGCACACCAACTGTTTGATAAAATACAAAAAGAGTTTATTAATGTTTTGTAAACTTTGTGTCTAATTGGGTCGTGAATTGCAATAATTGTCATGCGTTGCACAAGTCCCTTGGGAGAGAACAATAAAATACATATTACTTGTTACGTGCGACCGATGCACTTGTCGTGCTGGTTTTTCACAATAGTGATAAAAGTTAAATTTGGTCTCATTTTGAGGAGGGATGAATTTGCTCTCGTTTAAAGAAAATGGGATTGAATTGAGACTTAATAACAAATATAGGGATTAAATTGAAATTTTTCACATGACATTTGCCCCAATAGTTATACGTGACACTACCATTGTCATGTTACATTACTTTTGCCACATGACAAAACCCCTCATTTGACACGTGACAATTTTATTTTTGAAGACATCTAAAAAATATTGAAAGAAAAAAGTACAATTACTTATTTAGTCCCCCTAATTTTGTGGTTTAGTTAAATTTAGTCCCCTTATTATTGGTTGGTACAATTTACTACCCCAATTATTTTAGAGGGTTCAATCTGGTTCTCTCCATTAAGTTGAAGTCAATAAAGTGTCCGTACAGGACACGTGTCAAACTATGAAATTTTTAATTTTTTTCTAAAAATTTATAAACTGCCATTTGTTAGATTACCGTCGTGCCATGTGACAGTGCTAATAGTTGTTTTTAATTTAGTCTTCAATTAAAATTTTTTATTTAATTTAGTATCCTTATTTTTTAAAACGATCCACTTTTGTCCACTCCAAATTGAGACAAAATTAATAAATAAGCTTAATTACAACTTATATATACATGTTACAATAATTTTTGTTAATATATACATCAAATCAGTTTACCTAGATATGCAAATTATTTTATTTTTTTCATTTTTACCTTTGTAATTTTTTACACTTGTAAAAAATAAAATAATTTGAATATTTAGGTGTAGTGATTTGATGTATAAATTCAAAAAAAAATATTTTAACATATATATATAAGTTATAATTAAACTTATTTACTAATTTGGTCTCAAATCGAAAATGATAAAATTGGATAGTTTAAAAAATAAGGGTATAAATTGAACAAAAAATTTAAATAAAGGACTAAATTGAAAACATATATTAACAATGTCATGTGTCACGACTGTAAACTGCCACATGGCACCATAGTAACCTGACACGTGACAATTTATAAATTTTTAGAAAAAAAAATTAAAAAGAATTTCACAGTTTGACACACTGTCCTGTAGAACACGATGTTAACTTCAACTTAACAGAGATAACTAAATTGAACCTTCTTAAATAATTAGGGTACTAAATTGAACCAATTAATAATAAGAAAACAAAGTAAACTTAACCAACACATTATGAAAGTAAATCAATAATTATACTATAAATAAATAAATAAATAATCCACAAATTGATATATGACGCATCAGTTAGTATTGTATTAGCGAAAAAAACCAAATTACGATACATTTTAAAAATAAGAATAAAATTGAGAAAAAAATAATTGATTACCTAAACAAACAACCAAAAATTGACACACATACTGTAAATTTATGCACACGATCCTAAGCAAACAACCAAAAAACTCGCCTATGCATCTTGTATATGTGTTTTAATCTATAAACACTAAAACCAATATCATTTAGGTTATATTTTTCAGAAGGCAGAGATATCTGCTTCTGAGTAAATACTGCAGAGATATTATTGAAAAAAAATGGTTATCTCGCACTGGTTGCTTAACTTATAAGTTAACTCATATCTTATTTTTTAAAATATAAAACTAAACTTATACACTGTAAGAAAAATATAGCTCTTTTTACCTTCTAGCATACCTTTTATGTTTTATTAAAGTTTTAAATCAAAATATTTGGAAACTCAACTAGAACATTTAGTTCCAAGTTTATTTATAGAGAAAACGATAATTATCAATGTTTCAACTAATATGGAGCTATTAATATGTATAATTTCAATACTTTAGGATTTCTCCAATTATTTTGAAAATGAGTATATTTATCATTTTAATTAAATCGAAACTAGCTCCATAAGTTAAAAAAAAAAGGTTAATTATTCCACCATTCATATTCATCCGTAGTTTAAATGTGAGTTTTTAAAGTGATTTTTATAGGATATGTGGAATGTTATATTTTTTAATATTTTTTCTCTCTTTCCTATGGCAATTGTTTTCCATACAAAAACAAGTTTTCAAAATTAGTATTGAATAATTGGTTCTTTGGTTGGTGGCCAACTCACTTTGTTTTTTGGATGTAGAGTTAAATTTTTATTCTGAGAAAATCTTCTTAGGAACTTATTTTAGAGAGGCCTAATCCTTAAATCATGGTGTGATATCATATTATATCAGTCAGAAAGATAAGAGAGACAAACTTTGGATTTTGATTTCATATTTTTGAATGAAACCCCTACACGCTTGTGCAGGGACCAATTTCTCTGCTCTTTTTTATTTTCCCTTTTACAGAGGAAACGTTGGATTAAAGTTTATTCCAAACGTCACAACCACCTTTCGAAACAATGAAGAATTACTCAAAAATATAGTTTTTTGAGATTTTTATTGCTATGCAAGAATTTGGAGAGAAATATAATAGCTCGAGTGATTAGTATTATCACGTAAGTGACCGGGTGTTCAAGTGATAATATTATGCACTTATTAATATTAATAATAATAATAATAATAATAATAATCCTTATTTGAGCGTTGTTCGAGGGACAACTTAACACTTGGGTAAGATATAGAAAAATAACAAATTTTTAAAAATATCTTTAGAATCCATAATTTGGTGTTTTGTCTATTTAAATAAGTTTATAATGACTATATACAATTATTTAATGCATAGTTTCATGTTACGAGGAGTATAACTATTTGACTATTCCAAACAATTAATATGTTCAAAACCTAATAAATCACCTTGAAAACTAAATTATCTAAATGTTAAATTTGTATCAAACAAATAGACAAATTCGGTATTCAATGTAATTGTAATACACATATCAAACTCATATAATCCAAATGAGTTACCATAACGAACAATATACCACTAACATACAATTTTTTTTAAATCTCATGTTAACTAAAGATCAAGTCAATTTATAATATATAAATGTATACGAATCTCACCTTATAAGTTAGTTTGATAAGATTGTGTTAGATTTAAAATTCTTAACATGGTACCAGAATCTATCACAGTAAAATTTATTCTTGTTGAATCTATTGTTCCATCTCATCGCCCATCGAGTCGCTATCAAAACACTCATTAATGTATAGTTTCACATTCGTGATGTATAAAGCCCATTTCTTAGCATTCCTACTACAAATATAGGGTTGTAAGATAAAGTTGTCAAAATTTAGTAGTCAAAAAATTATTTTCCAATTATTTAACATGCTTATTAGAAAATGAACTAATTAAGAGAATAGTATTAATCAACCAAAAGAAATGATAAAATTAAAACACATTCATAAATAAAATAAGAAGAAACAACAAAAAGAAAAAGACTCACTAAACCTACCGATTAAATAAATCTTCAAATTTGAAACTTATGGAAAGCATAAATAAAAAAGGACATACAAAATATAAGCAATCAATTTTTTTATTTTTTAAAAAAGTTACAAAAATTAGTAAGTTCAACAATTCCTCTACAGTATGTTCTTTTGGGTGAATATACTGTTCACAAGGAATGAGAAGCAATGATTAGGGAATTAGTAATGTGTTCTTTTGGAGGTGATGCAAGGTAATGAGAAGAGATGATTAGATAAATTCACTGAAAATTCAATTCCACTATCTATATTGAGATTTGAGGGTGACACAACTAGATTTACTAAATTACTCCTTCATTATTTAATTTTTGTTGCATGTGATTTAACTCATAAAATCAATACACGTGGTTTCAGTTCACTTTATTAATTATATGTTAACCATAATAATAATAATTTATTATGATTATAATAAAATTTTATTATTTCTAAAATTACTATTAAAAAGAAAAAAAAATTTCAAGTAAATAAATTATTTTTCACCTTATATATTAAATTTATTTTCTATAATAATAAGGACATTTTGTTAATCTATTTTTTTCTATTAATTTTTTTTTAATATATCATATCAGTCAATTCAATTATAAACTTTATCTTCTATTCCACTCTGAAATCACTCCTAAATCTTAAAAAGAAAAAAACTCCATTTCCAATCCTTCCAATCTCTTATTCTCCTTCTCTCTCCAATCCTTTATCTCAAAAGAACACGGCTTAAAAAACAAAATTTTATATCACACTTTAAATTAATATGATATATTCATTTTGTTTAAATCCATTTTTCGGTCTTATAAATGTGCAATTCTGCCTCATACAAAAATTAACTTCATATTTTATTCTTTGATTTACAAACTAAGCAATCCAAATTCACTGCTGGTACACTATCAAAATTTATGACAAAAAAAAGTACTAATATATTATATTTGTGAGTATAACCAGGTTAGTTAGTTATCCATATTAGGATATTAATAATCACACTCAATTAATAAATTTAACTATTAATAACAGAACATTAGTATGACATTGTTTTGAAAAACTATTATGGAAATAAAAATTATCCTTAATAAATAAAAATAAAAAAAAATTATTTTTTATAAAAAGACAAAATGTGTGATTTAGGTTTTGTCGATGGAATTGGATTGAAGTTTTATATACTCCCACTCCCATGTGCTATCCTTCCCTTCTTATTCCATTTCCTCTCCTGTACCTACCCTAAACTAAACCCTACTTATCATCCCATCCACGTATTCCTTTCTTTTCATTCTTAATCATTTCCACCAACCAAACCATTCTTCCACCTACACGTATAACACCATTCCTTTTCCTCCCCACACGTGTGCCATGCCAAAATTTATCAATCATAATATATCTCATTATTCCCTAAACGACTTCAACTTTGCAAAATTAAATCTAAGAATTATATACTTTATATATATTTTTTTATTCGTTATTTTCTCTTAAAAGGAGTAAAGACAAAAAAAAATCGAGTTTTTCGTTTATAGATTAAGACCGTGGTCATAACGTAAGTCGGTTTTGTTTCTATTTCCATCCCAATTATTTCGAATGTATTTTTTTTCTGTTGATATTAAGAGTTAAGAATTAATAAATTCAAATTAAATTTGGAAGAAATTAATATATTTTTCTAAACGAATTTATTCATATTTAATTCTAGTTTTGTATGAAAACTTTTTTTTTCATGAAAAATTAATTGCTTCACCTTTCTTATCATTGATTTTCCTAATTAAAATCCTGGCCCTGTTTTTTTTTTTCTGTCGCTTCCAAACGCTGCCTACACCTTAATATCACTGTCACTGCGCAACACCAACACAGTAACAGCATACATTAACACTCTTACACTACAACAACACAAACAAACAAACCCACTGTTCTCTCTTTGGTTTTTGATTTTCAAATTGTGGTTAGTTAGGGTTCTTCTTCTTCTTGTATGAGGTTGAAGCATCACTAAACAGATCTGTGATGGCGAGCACCCACATTGGGAATGCCGGAGAACCCGACCCCAAGTCCTTCAAGCCTCGCCCCAAGAAACCCTCCGACGACTTCATCACGCTCTTTCACGGCTCCGATCCGGTCCGCGTCGAGCTCACGCGCCTCCAGAATGAACTCCGAGGCATCCACCATTTCTTCAACTTCAATTTCACTCACCAACTTCTTTCTCGACGAAAAATAAAACATCATACTGGATACCTCATCGTTCGTGTGTACAAAGAGTGTGCTTTGTTCAAATTCACTGAAAAACCGAAATTAAATGAATTAACAATTAATTAATTAATTGATTCTTCTTAATTTTTATATCACGAGCTTGTTGAAACTGAGCATGGAACAAGTTAATTAAAAAATGCACTTGCTTTATTTAGTTTGATTATTCGTGTCACGTGTTTTTTTTTGTTAACTCTGGATTAGCTGGCTTGCAGAGAAAGATAGGGAGCTTGGGGACGCACTTGCGGAAATTAAGTCATTGAGGAATTCGGAGCGTCTTAAGGAAAAGGGGGTTGAAGAGGTATCTTCTCTCTTGAATTCTCTAAATGCTGTAATCCGCTTTGTAATTTTTCAGAACAGAAAATTGTATTTTATGTTAACTTCTGAGATGAAAATGGGATAGTGTCTGTCTCGGTGAACCGTTGAATTAGGCATTTCTGATTTTCTTGATTAAGTGCTCAATTGGTCAGCAAAAGATAATTGGTCCTTTGATTATTTGGTTTCATACAGTGAACTTGGAGTCTATTTGGCTAGTGAATTTGCTTAAAACTATTTTCATATTATAGAAGCAGAGCAACAGTAAATTTGAATCAATTGATCTTGAAATATAGAATTTATAGAAATCTTCAAAAACTGGGATGATAGATGAGGAAGCTGTATTATTATTGGTGTGATAATTCTGTATTATTTGCTTCTCCTGCATTTGTAAGTTGTTTCTGGGTCCATGATAAGATTTATTTATTTATTTATTTTCTAGTTGTATTCTATTCTCAACAAGGAACCTAGGTATTATGTGGTATGAACGAGATTCCCACTAAAGCAGTGAACTACTACATTTTGTTTTCCTTGTTTTCTTTGACAAAGCAAAGCAATGCACTACTGTATACATTCACTTTAGAATGTTCTCATTTCTCTAGAACAACAACACGCTTTTAGTAATTCTGAGTTGAAGTATTAAATTTTTCGAGGCTTTTGCTACGTGAATTCTGTATGTATAAGATTTTGGTAGTTAAAGATTTCAAATTTCATTTTTTATAAAGTGTTTTAATTCTGTTTAATCATCTCAGCTGACAGATGAGCTGAACAAGGTGGATGAAAAGCTAAAAGCTGCTGAAGTTCTTCTGGAAAGTAAGGTAGTAATAGTAGTTACACTAGGTATTACCTCATTGGATTTTTTCTTCACTTCTTAATAACCATTATTTCAGTGCAACTTAATGCTAGTAATATGTTTGACAGAACCTTGAAATAAAAAAAATCAATGAAGAGAAGAGGGCAGCAATGGCTGCACAATTTGCTGCAGAAGCTACTCTTCGAAGAGTTCATGCTGCACAGAAAGATGATGAAATGCCTCCTATTGAAGCTATTATCACGCCCCTGGAGGCAGAGCTTAAGCTTGCTAAGATGGAGGTACATTTTGATTACTATGTTATGCATTGAATTGATTTTCATCTGGGGCTGGATGGTAGTTTATTCAGTTATTTGATGTCCCATGGGTGTCTCATTCAATGATCAGAATCAAGTCTAAGGAGGATATCTATTTATCCTTGCTGCTATACTTTTTTAGGTGGCAAAGCTGCAGGATGACAACAGAGCACTAGATCGGCTAACCAAATCAAAGGAGGCTGCGCTTCTTGAGGCTGAGAGAACGGTTCAGATTGCTTTGGCAAAAGCATCCTTGGTTGATGATCTGCAAAACAAAAACCAAGAGTTAATGAAACAGATTGAAATATGCCAGGTTTCTGATTTCTTTTAATTTACTTGTGGTTACACTTGCTAGTAAGGCATATATATTTTTCATACTCAATGATTGGAATACAAAATTTAGTGAAGTATTTTACACCGTTGTTAGGAGGAGGGCAAAATCTTGGACAAAATGCTTCGCCAAAAGGTTGCTGAAGTTGAAAAACTAACCCAAACTGTTCGGGAGCTTGAAGAGGCAGTCTTGGCTGGTGGGGCTGCTGCTAATGCTGTCCGTGATTACCAGCGTAAAGTGCAAGAGATGAATGTAATTATTACCATTCTTTACATTCTAATTATCATATATGCTGTTTGTTGTTTTGAGTCCATTGCAGATGCTCTTAGCTGCTTATATGTTCTAACCTTCAAACTTGACATAGGAGGAAAGGAAAATTTTAGAGCGGGAAGTAGCTCGTGCCAAAGTTACTGCAAACAGGGTTGCGACTGTAGTTGCAAACGAGTGGAAAGATGCTAATGATAAAGTGATGCCTGTGAAGCAGTGGCTAGAAGAAAGAAAATTTTTTCAGGCATGTAAACTGCTCAGAAATTGCTTTTGCTTTATCTTTTGAAAGTTATTTGGATATTTCTGGTAACTGATGTTCACTAAATACTCCTGTTGATTGATGTTTTCAGAGTGTCATGTATAAGATATTTCATTTTTCCTGTTCTAATCTTTGACACTAGTCTTCTTGGTTACGTTGTGGTTAGATGTTTATATTCCTGATGCCAAGGTTAGAGGACTACTGACTGGTGAAGAGGGTAGTCAGTCATAAGTGGAAAAACTGCAAGAGAGGCTGAGAGATATTTTTTATATTATTTGTGATTCTATTTAATTTATTTTCAGCCATAACATTAAAGTGCTAGAAGGAAGTTATTTGATTGCACATAAATTAGATGAAGTTTTTTAGGCTTTATTGAAAACATGAACAATTTCATTATTTTGTAGGGTGAAATGCAACAATTACGTGATAAATTGGCTATAGCTGAGCGTACCGCAAAAGCAGAGGCACAAATGAAGGTGCATAATGTTTTATCTGACTCCAAACACTTGATTCCTATTGAAAAGCTTATTCTAAAATATTTAATTGATGTCACAGGAAAAATATCAATTGCGCTTCAAAGTTTTGGAAGAAAGGGTTAAGACATCTAATGGTAATTTCAAATTCACTGTATCAGATGGAAGAAACATTGCCACCGGGCCTTCACGGCGACAGTCTTTTGGTGGAGCTGAGAGTCTCTCTGCATCTTCTTCCAATGGATACTTATCGAGGAAAACCTCAATTTCAAGATCAGGTTCTCTAAGATCTAATAGTGCTAATGTGTTACTAAAACATGCCAAACTTTCATCTAGATCATTTGATGGTGGTAGTAGAAACCTGGAGAGAGAGAGGCGAACCTCTGATGCAAATGGGGTAGATAACATGCCAACAAACACCAATAATCAGACCGTCACCAGTGAGACTATTACTGCACACAAGGAGAGTGCACATGGTATTCAAGTAAACAAATCTATAGCAGAAAATGAAGACTGTGTTTCAGGAATGTTGTATGACATGTTGCAAAAAGAGGTCATATCTCTTAGGAAAGCTTGTCATGAAAAGGACCAGACTCTTAAAGACAAGGATGATGCAATAGAGGTATCATCTCAATTCATATATAAGATTACCTATTCCACTTTTTCCCTTGTCTAATTCATTTTTTTTTATTTAATGTTGGAAGATGTTGGCAAAAAAGGTTGATACGTTGAACAAAGCTATGGAAGTTGAGGCCAGAAAAATGCGTAGGGAAGTTGCTTCTATGGAGAAGGAGGTTGCCGCAATGCGGATAAGCAAGGAACATGACCATAGGGCACGCCGAGCTAGTGCTCCTAGGGGGAGTGTAAATTCCCATACAATTTCTACCAGGTCAATTTTCTATCTTTATTTTTCTTTACTGTGATACTGTTTTTTTTATGCTTAATTGTTTAGTATAAAAAGAAAATTATTACTTGAATAACCACCCTGCCTTTTCTATTTGCATTGGAAACTTCTACCTATTGTGCAATTCTTCTCGTTCTTGAATAACCACCCTGCCTGATCTGGTTCCAGTTACACTAGGATAACTGAAACATTTTGACCCTGAAAATAAAAGGGATTTCAGTCCTGGTATAAAACAAAGGCCGGTATCTTGAAAACGTAATTTTATTGTAAGCCTCTTATCAAGGGATGATCTAGTATGTTGCAGTGTTGATGCTTAATTTTTATGGACATTCACAGCACTTCTCATTGGATTTTCAGGAGTGCACGTAACTTTTAGCCAAAACCATTGGCAGTGAGTCCCTGTGATCCGTGCTGAACAGAGTTGCTGATTTATTATTTTTTATTCTCTTTCCCCTATCTCCTGTATTTAAGTTGTCTCGACCCCAGGGGTAAGGTGTAAAGAAAGAACCTTATGTTTTTGTAGGGAATCCATGTCCTGTAAATCTTTTTGTATACCATCTTCAGAAAGAAAACTTAGAATTAGTTGCTCCACGTGATTTGTGGAAGTATCTGAATATATAGCTTAATCTGGATTGATTCTTCTACTCCAAACGGGATTGAAAATTTCTTTGTTTTCACCAAATTCTTAGCTGAAAAAAAAAATTGATGCCATTGATCTTAGTCAGAAGTCTTTAGTGATTAAACTTATGCTCACACAAGATCCTCTTCTCCCTTGCCAGTAATATAGTAACCTTTAACAGTATCATATTTTTAAAAGAGAAACACACGGAAGCAAAATTAAAAGAGTACTAGAACAAAATATAATATTAAAGGATCTTCATCTTAGAAATACTTTCTTACAACACTTAAAATTAAGTAATTAGTAATCAATGCACTAGACATTTTTTTATTTGGAAATAAAACATGTATTTAAAAGTTATTATTGGTTAGAGACCAAGTAAGACTTAATTTAAATTCTAATCTCTAATGCTATTTTCCGTTTCTAATGTCAAGAAAACAAAAATAACTTCATTTCTAATTTCATTTCTAGTAAAAAGTGACAGAAAAAAGGTCTACTTCAACCCTAGCCTTCTACAAAGCGACTACAATACAACTAGCAAATGGTAATATAAATTCTCCCTTAATTACCCTTTGTTTATGATATTTGTCTTTTTCTCATTACGAGATGATTAATTTTTCAAATCATTACGAATTGGGGTAAGAGAATTAAAGTGTACAAAAAGTAAAAGACATATGCGAGGCCCACAAAAACTTACAGGATGAGATTCCTCTCTTTTCATTTCCAAAGATCCCTCAACCAGTATTATTTGAAAGCTGAATCAGTATTAATGACTACTTTCATAAAACAGGAATATTAATGTTGCTTGCAAGTGAGATCCCATTTAATAAATAAACTCTAATAAACAAAACATCATATAATATATTTTATCATATAATATATTTGTGACATAAATAAAATCGATCATTACAATTATCTAAAATATTATGTACTAGAAGAAAAGATTAAGGTCATAGGATTTGCTCACAGAACAAGAAATTGCAAAGAAACACGGTCCTAAAAGATTCTCAAAAGAGCGATAACAAATCAGCATAGTCTAAATTGCTGCATTTCCACCCTCCACGCGATCACCAGGAATTTCTATATTTACTCACACCAACATTGGTGATCATTGCAAGAAGAACAACCAAACAAGAAACAAATACAAAGAGAAAAAGGGTAAGATAGAGAAAAATAATTCTAACATATAAATAAATAACCAGACTATAAGCAAGAGCAACATGTGATAGCAAACAATTCAAAGATCCTATAACTCAATTGTTCAAATATATGTAATGAAATTGAATTCATTGGTTGATTGCACTTGTGGTGGTCTCTACTGTTCTGCAGAACCATTGCCAATGAGTTTCACCCTACCACACACAAGGTTAGTCCATGATCATCTAGAGCCATTATCCTGCCAAAGACTAAAAACCTCATGTTACTCTCACCACATGAACTAGTATACTCTATGTGAGTCTGATTGATTCATTAGAGTGTCAGGATGTGACTTTGCTTGAATCCTTAAGTCATTACACACCCTACTTTATCACCATAAGAGTTTTTCCATGAAACCCTTGCATATTCCACATGATATTACATAATAATAATCATCTCATGTTAAACATATCCATTACAGTCTCAAAGCATCACATCATACATGCACGATATTATACAACATGCTTTTAAGGAGTGAAACATCCAACCATATAAGAAATCAAGCAAATTTAAACACTTCCTTGCACTAGCCTCTTCGCTCAAGCTACAAGCCTTTGCTTTAGCGACGTAAGTTCTCTTACTTAAGGCGAGACATTCTTACTTGGGTGAGAGCTCGAACAGTGAGCACAGTGAGATTCTCGCCTGAGCGAGATTACTCTTTGCTCTAAAACTGAAGCTCCTCGCTTGAGTGATAACTCGAGCAAAAATAGGTAAGTTTTCTGCTATTCTCGCTTAGGTGAGGGTTGCTCGCTTAGACAAAAAGAGCAGATTTCTCCTTTGCTCGTGCATGCAAACCAGAAAAACAAAACCAAACAACAACCAGTTAATTTTCATACAATCACACACAGTATTCTGTTAGTACTTTGTTAGACAACAACTCTTTACTTGTGAAAAAACTTTAATCACCTCTTGTTGTTTATTCATACAATACATAATATATTTATAGACCCACATTTCCTGACCATTGTACTCTCAACGGCTATAAACGGCTATAAATGGTTAACTCATTAACTACCTAGACTCCAACGGCTAGTGCATTAACCACTCACAACGGCTAGTTTCTTACAACGGCTAGTTATCCATAATTGTTAATACATTTAAGTTTATTAAAAACCCAACAAAACTCCCCCGTAAACTTAAATGCTTCTTTTATTCTCCATTTTTATTCCTTTATTCTTCATCACGACTTCCAACGTGTAATAACTCTTCTCACATTGTGCTTGTCCCTTTCATGAATAGTTAAGTTCTTTGCTTTCATGACTGACTTCCCTTTCACTTTATCTATGGTCGACTTGTATTTCACTTTCCCTATGGCTAACTTGTTCTCTACTCTCTCAGTTTTTGCATTCTTACTAGCAAACCTGTTCTTCTCTTTGGCCGACTTGTTACTCATTAGGTTCTTTGTCTTTGTGGCCGACTTGCCGTTAACTAAGTTCTTATCAATAGGCCGACTTCCTTTTGAATGATCAGACCACACACACGTATTATTGTGCTCAATCTCCTCATCCATTTCAAGTCGCCACTTCTCATCTTGCACCTCTAGTGCAGCTCTCAGATCCTTCTTAACTTGTAACCGTTCTTGCAAACTTGAAACATCTTCTTCAAATTCCAAGCGCCACTTTTGCAAAGCTTGTTTCCTTCTCTCTACGCTTTCTTGTAGAATTAAATTGTTTCTAACCTCCTTTCCAATATTCTGTTGCAAGTCTCCTTTTGCAATTTCTAACATTTAGATTAGAAGCTCTTCTTCTTCAAATTCTGAGCTATTCAAGCTTTTCACGTGCTCCATCGAGCTATTTGAGTAATCTACGCTACTCGACTGTCTGGTTGAGTTATCAACTATACTCAGTCTTCTTGTTGAATTCTTCATGCTATTCGGTCTTCTTGTCGAGTTCACCACTTGCTTATGCTCGACTCCCGAGCTACGCGCCATCATCAATAATGTCGCTTCTTCTTCAACATCTTTTGTGAGGTTGATCGTCTCTTCCTTTCTACTTTTAGATCTACAATCTTTGGTAAAATGTCCGGACTTACCACAACTGAAACACTTGCCCGAGTAGCACTCTTTTGCATAATGGCCATACTTGCCACACTTGAAGCACTCAATATTTGAGTTGCTTGATTGACCTCCTCTCCATGGACCTCGTCCTCTTCCGTGCCAATTTTGTTGATCGGATTGTTCTTTCTCTTCTTGTCCTCGGCTTCTACCACCAGGACCACTTCTTATACCTCTTCGATATCGTCCTCTACCTTGAGTATTCTGAGCTTTCTCATCTTTAATTGACATCTTCGTTTGGAGTAATTGATCAATTGGCTCCCACTTCTTCTTTCTTTGTTCGTGTGCTTCAAGAGATCCCGCAAGCTCTTCAACTGTGAGCTTTGATAGGTCCTTCGACTCCTCAATCGCACACACCACATTCTCGAAGTCGTTTGTCAATGACCTCAAGATCTTCTCCACAACTCGGTTAGCGGGTAACGTCTCTCCATTTCTACTAAGTTGATTCGCCACAGTTTCAACCCGAGTAATGTACTCGGCTACTCCTTCGGTCTCTTTCATCCTCATGCTCTCTAGTTCGCCTTTAAGTGTTTGAAGTCGTACCTGCTTCACTCGGTCATCTCCCTTATACGCCTTCTCTAAAATATCCCACGCTTCTTTTGAAGATTTGGCACTTGCAATCTTCTCAAAGCCAGACTCGTCCACAACTTGGTATAGGATGTACAAAGCTGCCTTGTCCTTCACATGTGCGTCTTTCAGCACTTTCATCTGGGCATTTGACCAACCTGTAATGTTGGCTGGTTCATCGAAACCATCTTCAACCACCTCCCAATTTTCTTGGGATCCAAGAAGGGCCTTCATTTTGAGACTCCAATTGTCATAGTTGACAGCCTTTGTCAACTTGGGCAGGGAAATACTGTTTGTAAGATTGGCCATCTCACTCTCTTTTTTCTCAAATACTTAGCTCTCTTGCTCTCTTTTTTCAAACACTCAAGCTCTCTAGCTCTCTCTTTTTTCTACTCAAACACTCGAGCTAACTGGCTCTGATACCACTTTGTTAGTACTTTGTTAGACAACAACTCTTTACTTGTGAAAAAACTTTATTCACCTCATGTTGTTGTTTATTCATACAATACATAATATATTTATAGACCCACATTTCCTGACCATTGTACTCTCAACGGCTATAAACGGTTATAAACGGCTAACTTATTAACTACGTAGACTCCAACGGCTAGTGCATTAACCACTCACAACGGCTAGTTTCTTACAACGGCTAGTTATCCATAATTGTTAATACATTTAAGTTTATTAAAAACCCAACATATTCAACGGTTAAAACACGATTTAGAACCACAAACAGTCATACATTTCAAAAGCATTTGAAAACTCTAGCTTCCCTTACCTTAACATATGCTACTACTCTTGATAAGGAGAGAGCCCTAGGTGGAGAGGAGTATTACAGCTCCAAAACAGACTAGGAAGCTAAAAAACATGAATACAAATGGATGAAAAATGAGCTTTAAGGAAGACCCCAAGACAGAACCAACACAACCAAACTAATAATGAAGAAAGGATGAAGGTTTGGGGTTCAACTTACATGGAAGAAGAGCAATTCGGTTAGCTCAAAGGAGGATCTTGCTTAAGCCCTAACTCAGATTTTGTTTCAAGGAGAGCAAGAGTAAGTGAACTGTTTTGGGTGAATGAGAGAAAAAATGAGTGAAAAGTTGAGTCGAAAAACTGAACGGATTTTCGAAAAGAAAACAAGTGGCTAACTTGAATTCCTTTTTACTAAAGTTGGACCCAAAACTTTTAAAAACAGAAGTAAGTTTCACAAATGTATTTATGCATTTAATTAGTATAATAAGTTATGATGTAAAAATATTATTTAAAAAATGTTTAATATTTTTTTATACACTAAAAAAATTTGTTGATGGTTAACTAATTAAAAGTAGACTTAAATATATTTTTTGTTCTTAAAATATAGTGGTACTTTATTTCATTTTTAGTTACTATGTACTTTTGTTAACTTCTAGTCTCGTAAAGAAATTGTTTTAATCTATGTTATCATGTTTTTCTTTTTAATATATTTATTTTCGTTTTCTCAGTTCATATAATGTTTTGTTTAAAATAAATTATATGAACTAAAAATACATTATCTGCGACTCGCGTCCTTTATTCCTTGTTTGCAAGGATTTAATGTCCATCTAGCCATTAAGAGGGAAAATATTCCTTTATCTTAGTTAAACTTTTTCCTCTTATTTTCTATATCCTTACATTTGTCCAACTTGTGCATGCAACGTAAGAGTGGATAAAAAATTCAATTTTTATGATCCAATCCATTTTTTCTATGATCCAATCTATTTAATATCTATTTTATTAAAAATTTAATCTATTTAAAATCCATTTTATTGGATCTGGATATCAATCTAATCTACATTTTATATATTTTATGGATTGGTTATCCATTCTCGAAATCTAGATTTTCAAAATGGATAATCCAAAATATTCAATCCAAATTTTCACTTTATATTTTTTGTTAGGTTAGGCTAAAGGTTGAGATAGACTAGTCCAAATTTAGTCGTATTTGATTGAGTTGGCGTGACCCTGTACAAAATTTGGCCGAATTGGGCCAAATTTTGTTAAGTCGGCCCCGATCGAGATTTGACCTAGTTGGTCTTGGACAAAATTTGGAAGTATTCGGCCAAATCTGTCAAATTCTTTGGTGTTAGCCCTATGAACACAAATTTGGATCCACATCCATTATTTGGATCCAAAATGGATGTGGATTAGATTTTCGATAGGGCTAACACCATAGAATTTGACAGATTTTTTGTCGAGGCCAACGAGGCCAAATTTCAGCATGGGATGAACTTGGATGACTTTCAAACGAATTTTGGTTGGGGATGACGTGACCAAATTTGGGCTAAGGTCGACTCGAAAAAATTTCAGTCGAGATTGACTTGACTGGATATGACCAATTTTGGCCAGAGCCGACTTGGCCAAATATGACCACATTTAGGTCAGATCCTGATCAGTCAAATTTCGGTCAGGGTTGACTCTATTAAATTCATTGGTCGGGACCGACTTGACTGAATATGACCAATTTGCAATCACAGCCGACTAAGTTGAATATAGTCAAATTTCGTTCGGGACTTAGTCGACCGAATACGGCTAAATTTGGGCAAGTTCCGACTTGACCAAATCGACTGAATTTGGCCAAATTTAGGTTATGACTGACTCGCCTAAATATGACCAAATTTTGATCGCGATCGACTTTGCCAAATATGACCAAATTCAGGCCAGGACCAACTCGGTCAAATTTTGGTCGAGGCCAACACGATTGAATTTTGACCGGAGTCGACTCGACAGAATTCGACCGAATTTCGGTCGTGGCTGACTCAGTTGAATACGGCCAAATTTCGATCGTGACCGACTCATTTGAATACGACCAAATTTCACTTTAGGCCATCTCAGCCAAATACGACCAAATTTGGGTCAGGGCCGACTCGGCCAAATCTCAATCGGGACCAACTCGATTGAATTCGACCAAAATTTGACTAGAGCCAACTAGGCTGAATATTGTCAAATTTTGGTCACGGTTGTCTCGGCCGAATACGGTCAAATTTTGTCCAGGTCGACTCAGGCCAATGCAGTCAAATTTGGGTCGGGGTGAACTCAACCAAATACTTCCAAATTTTGTCCAGGACTAGCTGGGTCAAATTTCGATCGAGACCGACTCGACAGAATTCAGCCAAATTTTGTATAAAGTCACGCCAACTCAATCAAATACGACTAAATTTGGACTAGTCGGTTTCAACTTTTAGCCTAACCTAACCAAAAATATAAACTGAAAATTTGGATTTGATATTTTGGATTATCCATTTTGAAAATCTAGATTTAGAGAATGAATATCCAATTCATAAAATATATAAAATATATATCAGATTGATATCCATATCCAATAAAATGGATTTTAAATGGATTGAATTTTTAATAAAATAGATACTAAATGGATTAGATCATAGAAAAAATAAATTGGATTATAAAAAATGGATTTTTTTGCCCACCCTTGATTACAATTTTGTGACACATCCCTTTGCATATTGAATGTCACAACAGAAAATCAATAAAAAAATATTGTCTGCCAACATCTAAACACTTTTCTAAAATCATCCATGTAATAATGGCAGACATCTGCAAAAGCTTCAAATTATTCTTGTTGCATAAGATTAGCTTTCCTATTTCCGGTAAAATAATGTTCTTTCTCTTCTTTCGGTCAATAAGAAACTTGAAGAATGATAAATAGCAAAGAAGAACCTTAGCTATACTGCAACCAGTAAACCAAAGAACCATTATTTTATGAAAAAATGTAGTATTTCAGTGCAATAATGTGAGAAGTGCGACGTGGGACATGGAATGTGAGACATGAGTGTGATACGTGGGATGTGGGACGTGCGATATGAGACGTGAGACGTGAGACGTAGGACGTGAAACGTGAGATGTGAGACGTATGACATGAAACGTAGGACGTTGGACGTGGGACGTGGGACGTAGGACGTGCGACATGAGACGTGAGACGAATGAGGTGGGACGTGAGACATGAGACGTAAGACGTGGGACGTGAGACGTGAGACGTAGGACGTGGAACGTGAAACGTAGGACATAAGACGTGGGACGTGGAATGTTGGATGTGAGACGTGAGACATGAGACTTGAGATGCGAAACGTGGGACGTGGGACGTGATACGTGAGACGTAGGATGTGAGACGTGGGACGTGAAAGGACATGAAACGTGAGACGTATGACGTGAGACATGGGACGTGAGACGTGAGACGTGAGACGACGTGAAACATGAGACATATGACGTGAGACGTGGGACGTGAAACGTGAGACATATGACGTGAGACGTGGGACGTGGGATATGACGTGAGACGTGGACGTGGGACGTGAGACGTGAAACATGAGACATATGACGTGAGACGTGGGACGTGAGACATGCGACGTGAGACGTGGGACGTGGGACGTGGGACGTGGGACGTGGGATGTGGGACGTGAGACGTGAGAGACGTGGGACGTGAAACGTGGGACATGAGAGACGTGCGATGTGCGACGTGAGACGTGAGACGACCGTAAACACTAAACCTTGAAATTTATATTCATAAACTTTAAACCTTACAAATTAATTGAAATTTTAGAATTTTAATAAAAGAATTGTTATTGTATCCATAAATTTGTATCGACAAATTTAAATTATACTCTTGTAAAAAAATGTATTAATAAGGAATGGACCTTTACTTTAAGTTCATGACTTTTAACTCAATTAAAACATTCAAATTTATTCCTATCATTCAAATGCATTAGATGATTTGGTTGGATAATAGATTTAAGATTAGTTTTTCAACTTTGTACAAACTAATTAAATAAGATAAGTGATCAAGTCATCCAACATTAAAGCATAAATCAAACCACTAGCATTAATAAAAGCATAATCATATATGTAAATCAACAAGAGTGCAAATAATTATAAAAGACTACATCCAAGGAGAGTTTAGCCCTTCATGTTGATAACTCCATTTACAAGTATATGAAGTTCTTGTCCCTCTCTCATAACTCTCTCAAAATGTTACAATGAATACAAGAAAAAAAAATCTGAAAGATGTCTAAGAGAACAACTTCCACTACTAAAAATTCTTATATTACATGAGAATTTTCTTGCAAATTTGTTTAAAAAATTTGCAAGAAAATATTTTTTTCCTACTATTTTTTTTAAGAATCTTAATTGATAGGTAATTCTTTCGTAGGTAATTATTTCTTACAAAATTATAAAATTCATAAGTATTTCTTATAAAGTTTGTTGCGAAAAGTATTTCATACAAAATATTTTACAAAAAAATTGGCAGCAATTTCCTACAATTTTTTCATAGCAAAATTTGTAAGTATTTCTTGAAAAAAAAACAAAACAAAATTGACAAGAAATATAAATTTTTTTAGTAGTGTCCCTAAATTAAAACAGGACTATATTTTTATAGAAAATAAAGCTTGACACTTAGCTTAAGCCTTAAATGCTTAGCAATGGAGCTTTTCTCTGCAAGATTTTCTTTCTTGAGACTCAAGCTTTATTTTTTGGTGTTTAACCTAAGGTTTCCTTCCTATGAAGGTATTATTTGGGCTTAACTCTTAATCTTAGTGTTCAAGCTCTCAGTCATCGATCAATTTAGGTTTCATTCACCATGGATTTTCCTTCATAGCTTAACGCCTCACTTTGTAGTTTAGCTCTACAGACAATATTTGAATTTGTCTTTGCTTCTCAACGTTCAACATTAATCATATAACTTAGATGTAAGGTTTTTCTAAGATGACAAAAAGTGATACATTTCCATAAAAAATATATTAAAATCATACTTATCTAATTCTCAATATCATGTTTTGTATTTCTAAGTTAAAATAGTTTTATTTACTCAATAAATATATATATATATATATATATATATATAATTCTTGCATTTTAAGTATCAAAATTATATATCAAATCAAATAAATTAGATACTTATTAATATTTCATGTAATTTATAATTTTATATAACATGAGCACGAAAAGTAATGTGACATTTCATACAAGACAAAAACATACCTAAAGTTAAATAACATACTTTTTCTCAAAACAATTGAAGAACAATATAAAAATTTTAATGAAATCCTTAAGGTAAGAAACTACAAATACACACAAAGAGACGTAATCATCAACACAAGTACAACTTTCCTAAATAGTTTAGAAGTTTACTTTTTTTTTTTTTTTACATCTTAACTTATGTATTAATGACAGAGAAATACTATATATCCTTCTTGTAAAATAAACACCTTTATAAGTAAAAATTCATACTATTTTCTCTTTATGATAGTTATTTCTTAATATTCAACCTTTGTTTTGTTTGAACAAATAGTTAAAATAAATAATATTTTGAAGCTTTTAGTCTCATGAGAGAAATTAAGACAAAATGTTTAATAGGTTTCTTTTTATACTCAAGGTAATTAAGAACCATTATTTGATTATAATAAAATTACTTAAAAATTTATTAAAAAAAGAGAGAACTGTAATTAATTTAAGTGTTACAAGTGAACTAATATAAAACATTTAATGTCTCTATTATCCTTTAAACAACCTCTCTTGGATGATATAATATTTTCTCGCAAAAAAATAAAAATAAAAATTCTACTTTATTCAAATCTTTTTATAACCTACCTATATCTTCAATAAATCTCATATGCTTTTCTGAATTTTGTATTATTTTCATACACCCAATCAACGAATTTTTTTCCTCTTTGTTTTATATTTATACATCTTTTCAACAAAACTATATAAATTACGACTTATTCGGTAGGGAAAAGAGAAATAAAATATACAAAAAAAAAAACGATAAAGTGAAAACATGTAAAAAGTAAAATAAAAAAAAAGTAGAAATGTAAAAAGTGAAAAATAAAAGAAAAATAATGTGAAGAACTGTTATGAATCCCACCACTCATAAAATTATATTTTCTCAAATTTCTACCTTCATTTATCCCTAGCATTTCATTCTAATTAAACAAAGTCTTAAATACTGAGACATTCATCCCAAAATAAAACATACCATAAGATATATTTTTATCTGTGACCACGCCATGTAGGATACAAACCCCTCAACAACGAGTGGGTGTTTTTTTTTTTCGCTTACAAAAAGTCATCTTGTGGAGGGAAAGTATTAAGAATTGAGTTTACTCTAAAATATGTTTGTAGGGTTTAGAGAAAGAAGATAGCGTGAGTGAACTCAAGGTATATAGCATAGGAATGAAAGCGAAGAATTTGGGAATGTGAATGTGATGGCGCAAGTTCTTCTCTATCGTCCTCCTCTGCTTCGCTTCATGGCTTCTCGCTTCTTCATCCACTCTTCCTTCCATACGCGTTTTTCTTCTCTCCCTCCTTCTACTCTCACCAAAACCAGGTATGTATAACTTCACTTTCTGCTTGCCCCTTTTAAAAAGGTTTCCAAATTTTGATAATGAAGCCTGAAGGGTTTATCTGTTTGTCCTTATTCGTTTCGTGGTTTTCCCAGGACGAGTTTTCATCTGAGGAAATTTTTGGTTCCCTGCTCGGTTTCAATAGCGGCTACTCCAAGGGCGTTTATGTCTTCTGTCCCTACCACTGAAGCTTTTCAGAAAAGTGAAAGTTCCACCGCTTATGGTTCTGATCAAATTCAGGTTTTGACGGGTCAATTTGATTGTGCTAAATATTATGAGTGCTGTGGGAATTAGTTTATGTGTGCAGTTTTATACCATGTCGTGGGTTTTTCTTGTTAGTTTGGGCATTAGTATTTGGTTTAGTTAATTGTTTTGTTAAATATGGTTTGGAAGTGGCATGTGTTTGGTAAAGGGTTGTTTGGTACATGTAGGTGCTGGAAGGCTTGGACCCTGTGCGGAAAAGGCCCGGGATGTACATTGGAAGCACCGGCCCTCGAGGGCTGCACCATTTGGTATTTTCTTGTAGTTTCATTTTCTGCGGCTGCTTTGTTGCTATTTTGTTTTTGTCCCGCGGTTTCTCTGATTGAAGAGTTTGTGTGGTGTCTTAGGTGTATGAAATTTTGGACAATGCTGTTGATGAAGCTCAAGGTGGGTTTGCTTCCAGGATTGATGTTGTTTTGCTTGCAGATGGTTCTGTGAGCATCACTGACAATGGTCGTGGGGTATGCTTTCTTTTTTTTTTTAAATTTTCTCATGGTTGACTGTGCTTTATTTGTATGTATTTTGCTCTGACATTTTTAGTTGGTTCATTTTTGATAACCGACCTAATTAATGTTAATTTTAAGTTTAAACCTTTGCATTTTACATTAAAAATTTAGACGCCCGTCTGCCAAAAAAATCCTCAGTTGGGTATAGTATGGTACTATTTTTTTTTTAATGTAACCATTAACTATTTTCTAACTTTCTTAATTTTTTGGAGTTAAATATTATATATGATGAACTGCTTGACAGTGACAATGCTAGCAATGGCTATTTTTTGGAAATAAATATAATTTGCCTTCTATCAAGATTTTAAGCTGTTAAAATTCTTGTGCCCTTTTGATCAGTGTTTAATGCTATCTTTTACTTTATTTTGATTACATATACTAATTTATATCATGGAGTGCAGATTCCTACTGACTTGCATCCAGTTACAAATAAATCTGCCTTGGAGACAGTGTTGACGGTATTATTACACATACTTTGATAAGTCTTGTTAATTGCTTCGTTATATGCTTTAAACGTTTCTGAATATGTATGTTGTGGCTCTTTCTGTACCATGCAATTCAAATCCAACTGAGTTTATTTTGCTTTTTATCTTCTCAAAATTTTGTTTAGAATGGAGGGAGAGGCATGACTATTTGAGATTTAGCTGAGCTATTTTATCACAAAATTATGTTTTTAGTGTAAGGGAAAGCATGTCAGTTTGAAATTTAGTCAAGGTATGGAGTTCTAGAGTTGATTTCCCCATTCAGTGACTATTAGTTGTTTTTAATACTATTGCTAGATTCATTTTTTGTTATTCCACGTGTTCTTGTTTTAATTTGTTATAAATGAGGTAGTCAGGTTTTTTGTCATTTCTACACCCTGACATATGGAGCTTTTTCCACATCTTGAGTATCTGTTGACTTGACAAAGATGTGATGTGAACTGGGTGTTATGCCATCTATTAGCTTGTCATGTTAAATATGACAAGAGAATCATTTAACCATCAGCAAATACGACTGAGATTCTTTTTGTGTTATTCTGCAAATTTTATTGTCACTATTCAAGGATAGTAATTAACTGATTGGAGTCTTCCATATCTGGTTCTGTATTGTTGATGGTCCTTATCATCTTCTAGTAAAATATAAAGTTTGAGAAAGTGTTTCCTATTTTCATTTTTCTTCCTGTTTCCTGATGTGTATTCAGGAAAAAATGAAAATAGAGAATCATAAAAGGTTGTTTTCTTTTTCTCTATACAAACTTCTAAAAGCTAAAAACAAAGTGGAAAGAGGAAATGTTTTTTCAAACTAAACACCCCCTAAAATTTTCACTTTTGAAAAGGTTGGAACTTGGATCTTATGCTGTAACCCAAATTTTCCCCGCTTTTGGAGTACATATTGTATGTATTTGATGTTTTTGGATAACAGTTATTTACTCCTTTGAACTTTTTAGGTCTTGCACGCTGGTGGAAAATTTGGTGGTGCCAACAGTGGGTACTCTGTTTCAGGAGGTTTGCACGGTGTTGGTTTGTCTGTTGTTAATGCCTTGTCTGAGGTACATTTTTATCAATTTTGTCCTTTTTCTTTTTAGTTGAAACCTTTTCAAGGTTTATACAATGCATTGGATAAAAAAATGGTGATGGGTATAACTGTTGTTTTCTCTAATTTTACACATCCACACCTTATTCATCACATGATGTTAGCAAATAACACAATCGCTTTATATTATGTTTTTAGTCAGATGTTGTTAGTTATGCTTAGTCAACAATGTTATCTAAAAATCTTGTTTACTATCGAAATTCACAGTCACTAGAGATAACAGTTTGGCGTGATGGAATGGAATACACACAAAAATATTCTCGTGGAAAGCCAGTGACAATTCTAAAATGCCTCGTGCTTCCAGATGAAAGGAAAGATCATCGAGGGACACGCGTTAGATTTTGGCCTGACAAAGAAGGTTCATATTATATGATCATGCATTTTTTTCTAGTTTGTGATTTTTTCCCAGCAAATTTTACACATGATGTATTTTTATCTAAACATGCAGTTTTCACCACTGCTATTGAGTTTGATTATAACACAATAGCTGGACGGATTAGGGAGTTAGCTTTCCTCAACCCAAAGGTGAAGTTGTTGAGTTAGTATTATCCGTTTGTGATGTCATATACAACATTCGTTATTCTTGTTACATATGGTCATAAATGTTGATACTTCATCATGACAACTTATTTGTGTATATTGGTTACTTCATCAATGTGTTGATAAGTGCCTAAATTTCCTTTAACGACTACTTGTGAAAACACATGTGCTACCTTTACTTAAACTAAGATATAATTAAATTTAAAAAATAGTTAAATTTGAAAAAAAACAGTTAAATTTAAAAAAAAGTCACTTAAAGAGTAAAATTGGTATAATTGATTTAAAAAAAATATTATTTAAAGGGTAAAATAAGAAACATAATGTGGACACCAAAAGAGAGAATCTCTTTATATAATAGTATAGATGTATATAGAACATCTATGCTACATATAAAAATCAATGATGACCCTTCACTGAATAGCTTAAGTTTTTGGGAGTTAATAATATGGTATCAGAAGTCTCTATGACCAGGCGATTAATAAAAGTTGACATTAGGCATAACATGAAGTGGGTCGGTCCGTGCAATTTTTTATGCTTTAGGTCCAAGAGTTATTGTGTGAGGGAATGTTGCATATAAAAAAATATTTATGAGCCTTCACCTAATATTTTGAGCTTCCGGGACACTTGATGATTGATATTCTCGTTTTGGAATGGAGTGTAAGGATGAAAATTGGATACAAAAGGTATTAACTGCTAGAACGGTTGTTGGTCCATTGGTGGGACCACATATTTTCTGTTTAGTAAAGCAATGACATCATTTAGATCAACTGCACAGGAAGTGCTGGAATTTCTGAAGCTCAATTGAACACTGAATATGGCACAAGAATAGGAACATTGTCACCCCCTTAAAAGGGGATTAAAACATTTGCCTTTTGTATGTAAAAGGAAAGCAGTCAATTATGTAAATTGACTGAGAATTATAAGATGGCTACAGAGATTTTTTTTTTTAACTGATAATGTATGATGACAATATAATACCGAAGGTCCTCGTTGTCATGTAACCAATTTGAATGAGGTTATAAACGATGTTTTCAATACGAAAGTATCATTTGAGTTAATCTAAAAGACTTGGTTTGTATTATGTTCCATATTAATTTTTTTTTGCATCTTAGTATCTGTTATTTAGACTACATAAGCATTCGTTGCTTGATAATATTAAATTGGTATCTGGAGTTAAAGTCATACAAAAACTACCTTAATTATTAATAGTTTGATATACTTGGCATCAATGACTCTTATTGGTTTTCCAGAAATTTCAGTTTTTTTGTGTGTAACTTGCAGAATTTTTTACTTGATTCATGGGATTGGGTTTTAGATTTATTCTCCTTTTTAATTATCTTAAACACAATGAAGCTCTGTAGATATTTATGAGTTACATTTGTTTAAAATTAAAACTCTTTTGTTCTACCCCACAACTTGAATAAAAATTAATTTGAATAAAAGAATAGAAACATCATTTTGTATGTTACTGAGTTTGGACGGAGTTATGAAAAATTCTAGGTACTAGCACAACAATTATTTTGATAAACAAATCATATACTTGAAGTTTTTAAATTAATAAGATGAAGCCTAGCTTATCACTTCTAATCAAATTTCTTGTTCTACTTCTCTAAGATAATAGAGGGTCAAGCTCAATCTATTTGGTGTCAACAGAAATCTAATCCTTTATGTCCTTTTATATTTTCGTTGATGCTTGGCTATACTTTGAATATGTAAGTAATATTCATAGGTTTTCAGTGGGTTAAAGGAGAAAAGTGCATTTTCCATCATTGAGCCAGCTATAAATCAAAGTATTCTAGAGAGCATTTTTATATTTACCTTGTGTCTTATGATTGGTTTTCTTGACCTTTGCAGCTTACAATCACTCTTCAGAAAGAGGATAATGATCCAGATAAAGCTCAATATAACAAATATTTTTATGCTGGGGGGTTGGTCGAATATGTGCAATGGCTCAATGCAGATAAGGTCTAATACTTGTAATTTATGGTTAATGCCATTTGTTCTTTTATTGTTTTGTGCTGGTTTGTTTAGGTAGGATATCTTATCCTTCGTTCTACTTCAATTATAAATCAAGTCTCTGTTATACTTGTGTGCATCACATTTTATTATATGTTTCTATAAAATATCTATCATACTGCATATAATATTTACTGCACTACTCTTTTAAGTTCACATCTGTAAACACTTGCTCACATGGAATTTGGGAAAAAAAGAAGTTTGATACCATCTGGATTCAGATTTTTATAATAAATTGTGAAAGTTGTATTACTTGCTACAATTTTGGAGTAATGCTACTGACACAATCAGTTGAATCACCATTGAACTCACCCTGTACACCAGGGTCATTGCATCTCTGTTTTGTCAAGCGAAGTAATGACTCATGCAGGATGACCAATGCTCATGTCAGTTATGTGGGTCTATTAAGTTTTCTTTATGTGCTGAATGAGTATTTACATGTCTTGATGTCTGCTGGTCCTCGTGACAGAAGAAAAACGAAAAAGGCCAATTAGTTAGAGCTGGAAATAAAGCAAAGCTGTTACAGTTGTAGTTAAGTAAAGAATTGGTTGGGTAGTTGACTTGAATAGAAGCAAGAAAGAAAGTTGAAAGAGATTTCTTGGTTTTGGAGAACAGATCATTAGCTCAGCTGTGAAAGGTGGTGACCCTTGAAGGAGAACAGAGCATTTTGAAATCATTCTTTATTCTATTTCCATTTTGGTTTGTAACAATATTTCTCTTTGATTGAAGTATCTTTCTCGACAGTTGGATGTGCTTTCATTGCTTGTAATTAGTGTTTTTAATTGTTCCTTGTAAAGATGGCTTAGTGTTGCTACCTGATTTTATCAGTCTTGATTTTTTTTATTAAAAACATGTCTCATTGTTTCTATTTGTTCCTTTTAATGGAAGAACCAACATCTTATTATGCAATAGATTTGAGCTGATGTTTTCAGTAGTTGTAAAATGGTTACTGACTAGTGACCCTCCGTTTCAGAAAGCTCTTCATGACGTTCTGAGTTTTAGAAAAGAAACTGATGGCATCGCAGTTGATATAGCTTTTCAATGGTAAGCCCTACAACTCCAATTGACAGCAGAGTTCGCTAGATACATTTCATCTAGTATGTCATTTGGCAGTTGCCTGCATATGGATTAGGAGTTAATTTGTGAATTTAGGGTTTGCCTTTTATATCTAGTAAAAGTAGAAGCTCAAAATGAATGGAGATTTCTGTACAATATGGTTGACAACTATTTGTAATTCCTTTTTAGCATATTTGATTCCATTAATTTCTTCTTTACTAGGTGTGCAGATGCATACTCAGATACAATACTGGGATATGCTAATAGTATACGCACTATTGATGGTGGCACTCATATTGAGGCCATGAAGGCTTCTATAACAAGAACGCTGAATGGTCTAGGAAAGAAGTCAAAAGTTATTAAGGTATTGCTCAGCTGCTGTTTCTTTTCTTTTTTGCTTTCCCTCTTCAGCGATTTATGCATGGCTACTTTCTTTAAATATGAAAGTCCAGGTATAGAATTTGTAACTTTGATTTTCTCTCTATACCTACTGATACTTTAACTACATTGTTTTACCCTTAACTTAGGGTGCACTACAGTAATCAATCTCTCAAAGACAAAACAACTTCGCCTATTATATAATTTATGCTTAACAGAACTGAAACATCTGTACATGTTGACATGGTCTATTAAACATGGGAATTGTAAAATAGCATGCCTCCCTTTGTCTGACTTGATCATTTATTATTTTATGAGTAGTTCACAAAGTGGATTCTTTTCATTGTTAAATAGTGTTGTCTGTTCTTTGCAGGATAAGGATATTACTTTAAGTGGCGAGCATGTTAGAGAGGGTCTAACATGTGTTGTCTCAGTCAAGGTCCCAAACCCCGAGTTTGAAGGACAAACAAAGGTATTACCTATTTTTTATATTAGTTTGATGCAATGCTTACATTCTCTCCTTCAGGTCTACTGGAATATTGGAATTTTCAGAATCTTATATTCTTTTCTTGCATTACATGGTACTGCCTCAAGTTTTTTTCTTACTATTCTCTTTGACGTGAGAAGACAAGGTTAGGAAATCCAGAGGTACGAAAAGTGGTTGAACAATCTATTCATGACTATCTTACTGAGTATTTAGAATTGCATCCAGATGTGCTTGATTTAATACTTTCTAAAGCTCTTAATGCTTTTAAGGTAATCATCTCTTTTTTGAGTTTACAGTTCTGTATTTTAAATCTATTGTTCCTGATAGGAGGTTAGGCTTAACCAAAAGCATCTTGTGAATTTATTGTCTAATTAGGCAGCTCTGGCAGCAAAAAGAGCGAGAGAATTGGTGAGACAAAAGAGTGTATTGAGATCTTCATCTCTTCCGGGAAAACTAGCTGATTGTTCATCTTCAAATCCTGAAGAATGTGGTATGATGGTTTTTAATTTTGTGAAACTTATTTTACTTAACATTTGAACCACAGTTTTGTGATGGACCTAGAGTTATTATTATTAATTTTGCATATCATAACTCTTAGATCGACATTTGTTCAGATCTCACATCAATTATGTATATTTCTAAAACTATATTATAAAACCTTGGAAAATCTATATCCCATGAGACAGGTTCAGAAGTTAAGTTAAACCCAACCCAAATTTCAGATGGTGTTGTTAAAGCCGGTTGTAAAAAATAGTCACCTAACTGTCCCATAATCTATTTGGTCCATAACTTTCCAAATAAATGTTAAATAGTAGTTTTGTTATTATGTCCTGAAAATCTATATTTCAGTATTTCTTTCGACTTTTGACTTGACTTTTAGTCTTGCCATCTAATTATATGTTTTAGGGATTTCAAAAGTATGGCCTTTCCAACTATCACTCAAATATATTTCATTTGTTAAGGCTGTAAGTTGATTCCCTTGGGCAATTGTATGCAGATTTGTCAAAACAATAACATGGTGTTTTGGTTATAAAGTTATGTGGCGGTTTTGGTCCCAATTTTAGAGTTAATGTTTTGTTTAGAGTCCTTTGGTAATGTTTTGAATGATTTGATTCATGTTTGGTCAAGAATTTATACTTTAAAACTAATTGTTTCTTACTAAGCATGACTATTTGCTCAAATGTTTACATCAGTATTGTTAGACTAGGAAACAGGGGAATGATGGACTGAAATTGTGTTTGAATACATGGTGGATGCGAGTTTATACAGACTTATTACATTAATTATACATAAACACATGATATTATTTTTCCATTAAATCAAAGATTATAGGTTAAATTACTTTTTTGGTCCTTATATTTGTCAAGTAATATTAATTTGGTTCTCAAGTTTTATTTTGTTTCAATTTGGTCCTCATTTTCTTAAAAATGATTCAATTTAGTCTTTACCGTTAGTTTGACCAGATGGTGTTAAAGTCAACGTCACGTGTCAATTTTTGTTTTTTTTTTTGAATTTTTGAATTTATTTTGAATTTTTTGAATTTTTTTATTTTTTACACTTGTCACTTCACAGTTGTGCCACGTGTCAAAATGATTCAATTTAGTTCTTATATTTGTTTTTAGTTTTAATTTAGTCTCAATTTTTTTAAAAATGAAGCAATATTGTCCCTCCTTAAATTGACACTCAATTTACTTTTTTATAAATTTTATAGTGATATTCTTACTAAAATTAACGTTTTTATTATATATTTCTATAAATATTTTAAATTAACTTTAAATTTTATACAAAACATTACACTTTGGTTTTGTTTTAAACTTGAAATTTAGTTCCTAAACTTATGTGTAACAAGTTATTTGATTTTTAATCTTTACTAAGTTTGTATAATATGATACACTTGATGTCTTTATATATGATGACAAAATTGTTAAAATTAAGTTTGGAGTTTAACTTTATTTAATAAAAATTTCAATTTTAGTAAGAATATCATCATAAGATTTATATAAAATTAAATTAAGTGTCAATTTAAGAGGGACAATATTGCTTCATTTTTACAAAAATTGGGACTAAATTGAAACTAAAAATAAATATTGGGACCAAATTGAATCATTTTGAGACAAAAAAAACTTGAAGACCAAACTGATAATAGAGGACCAAAAGAGTAATTTAACCAAAATTATATTCTCATAATCCTCTAGTATTACATATAATACCCATATGTGGATTGCCTACCATTGGTGAACTCACCGAATTGACATATGGCTCACCAACTTTCTTAGCACGCCTCCTGTCTTCATAAACGAGGCCACTCTTACTGTACTTTAGTATCTGAATTAATGCACCCTAATGTCCTAGAGGGAGTTCAAGGACTGTCTCACTACACATTCTAGAGACAATATCTAGATATTGACTGAGACAGTTAAACTTTGCAACCAAGTTCTCTTCTAGGAAAATATCAAAGCTTAACTAGGTCTATAGTTTGGAATTGGTATTACAGGTACTCTTTCATGTTAAGAATGGCAACAGGTCATTGGTGATGTTGATATGTCTAGTGAGGTCGTACAACCTGAGTCTTTGTTTGGGGAACATCTAGGTGCACAACAGGGTCATCTTGGGAAACATGTTTAAGTGGGACTTGATTAGGGATATTAGGAGGGACGAAGGAGGAGAGGAAGAACTCTCAAGGGGAGGGAAACAACGATAGGTTGATAACCTTTTTACTATCAATGATATCCTAGTTAGACACATTTGGTGGACTATGGTGAGAGTTTGTCAAGCGAAAGCCAAATTGTGAACAAAACACGTGGAGAGAAAGACACAAGGAGAAAGTGTATCAAATGGTGAACGAGGAGTCTAATCATTTGGGGCAGAGGATGACATGTGATTGATAAAGTAGTTCACTGAGAGGACAAAACCACCCTAGAAGTGTCCGGTAACATTGCCATGGAGAAGAGTTTGAGGGTTTCAGTGAGATGCTTGTTTTTGTGCTTATCGGCCTTGTTTTATTGAAGTTTGTGGGCATAGGATATTTGTTGAAGAATGCCTTTTAAAGCCGTGAATTATTGAAACCAATGAGATAAATATTCACATGCATCTTCGTTGTGAAGAGACTATAGGGATACTAGACTGTGTGTTTACTTCAAGATAAAACTTCTTAAGGAGGGAAAACAACCCTACCTTCTTTTCGTGAAAGATAACCATGTAGGATGCCAAAAAACATCAACAGAAGTGGCAAAATATTTAAAACTGAACTGGGTGGGTTGCTGTCAGAATGTTGTCGGAAAAGTCACTGGAGTTGTGGCTGCGGTTGAGAAACCTTGAAAAGTAAGACTTATTACATACATAATTAGAGGATATTCTCTCCTCTAAATCAAAGATTATATGCCTGTATACTGCTATTATTGCAGTAAATACAGAATATTGTATTCTGGTTTTCTACAAGTTTTTTATATGTAGAGCTGATTCATGTTAAATTAACTGATATAATTGTAAATCATTTTGATGAGCTGACAATGTGCTTTGAATTGAACGTTCTTTGTCATTATATTGCAGAAATCTTTATAGTTGAAGGTGATTCAGCTGGAGGAAGTGCTAAGCAAGGGCGTGACAGGCGCTTCCAGGTAAAATATACTTGTTTACTGACATGGTGCACTCTGTTAGATTGGACTTCATTGTGTATAAAAGAATTATTTGGAGTTATGTAAGTGCATCTATTTATCAGAGCATATATAATGCAGGCCATTCTCCCGCTGAGGGGTAAGATTCTGAATATTGAAAGGAGGGATGAAGCAGCAATGTACAAAAATGAAGAGATCCAAAATTTAATTCTCGGGCTTGGTCTTGGTGTGAAGGTTAAAATACTTCCTGTTTCATTAATTTGTTATTATTGAGCGAGTTAAAGCACACAAATAAACTGATAAAAAAACACAAATGACTAAAAATACATTGAAAGTTCTGAAAGACATGCCAAGGTGAAGTGTAAATAAATTATAGAATATTACTAAACTGAGATCTCTTCAATTGCTAAATTCTAAGTTTTTGTCAACTTGCATGAAGTTCAAATTTTAAAAAGTAAATCCAATCTTTAAATTGTTGAGATTTCCAAGTGGATGCCATCAAAAGAACCAAGTTAACAACAACTAATGTGATTTTCAATGTGAATTTAGATTAAAAAAATAGAAATGTAAAGGTGAGCAGAAAGAGAATATGGTAATTAAGAAGCCAACAAAAGCATTTAGTATTACTGTCATGTTTACAAAGGGAAAACAAAGTTATCCTGATTCCTGAATAGTTTGGGAAGTTAGAAAGTATCATTGAATTCCAAATTTGAATTGGAAAATCCAACTTTAATAGCTTGATAACCAAGTTAATCGTGTGCCAGTATTCTTTGCTCTTAGCTAGCAACTATTATCTCGTATTTACTTAATCATTATCTTTTGTCATTTCAGGGAGAGGATTTCAAAAAGGATGCACTCCGGTATCATAAGATTATTATTTTGACTGATGCTGACGTGGATGGTGCTCACATACGAACTTTGCTACTGACATTTTTCTTCAGATATCAGGTATCGTATATGGGAAATACTCGCAAAATCTACTCCTAATGGAAGATGAAAACCAAGCTAGCTCCTATAAGAATAGATCAAAATAAATGATAAAAATTGATGCAATGGTTCTATCTTGCAGAAAGCTTTGTTTGATGAAGGTTGTATTTATGTTGGTGTTCCACCATTGTACAAGGTTTGCCTAAAATTTTTACTTCATGGAATGTCTATCTGATGGAATCTTACTAACTTCGATCTATCTTTACTGAAATAACCAGGTTGTCCGGGGAAAACAAGTGCACTATTGCTATGATGAGGCTGACCTTAAAAAGCTTCAAAGATCATTCCCTCCTAATGCATCATACAACATGCAAAGGTTCAAAGGTATGCTTAAAAGTTATTTTAGTTGTACACTGCTTGCATTAGAATTATTTGTAGGCTTGTATTACAATTTTGACAAAATAATTTTTTCATACGACACTAGCTTATTGAATAGTGAGGGTCGTTATTGTTTGAGAACAGCTATTCATCGTGAAGTGGGTCAAGTGAATTTAATTACCAAGGGGAAAATATATCTGGCAAATATGGGTGGTCTAAAAATGAATTTGAAAATAATTGAAAGTGTCATCTTAAGCTACGTGCCTCCCACCTCAAATTTGTGAAACTTGAAAAATATTTGTGGAAACTAATATTTTCTTCATGTCATTACGTTGCAAACTCTGGCAATGATCATCTCTGCCATCAGTCGGTGTGTTATAGACCCGTGTAGTGAACAATATATTAGTTGAAGAGAGTTAGTTTTATGTTTAAGAGTCTATTGTGTTGAAAATGATTTGTTTTTTTATAGTTTATGACTTTTACCCGTTTATTCGGAGGTCATATGTCTCCCCAATGCTGATATTTTATTGTTTTGCTCTAGGGGCTAATAATTTACAATGTTTTCTTGATTTCTATGCGTAATAATACTATACTCTTGTATGTTCTATAAATGCAGGGTTGGGAGAGATGATGCCTTTACAACTATGGGAAACAACCATGGATCCAGAACGGAGGTTACTGAAGCAATTAAAAGTTGATGATGCAGCAGAAGCAAGTGTTGTTTTTTCCTCTCTTATGGGTACTCAGGTAATTTGACCATGCTACCTATTTTTGTGAATTTTTTTACCTGAGCATGTTTGTTTCTATATTATTTGTCTATATACATTGAACTTCAAGAAAACTAGGGGGAGCCGAATTTGACAAATAACTTAAGATTTCAAATTTTTAATACATGTTTTAGTTAAGAAAGGGGGAAATCATCCGTGCATTTCATATTTTAATCTATTTATGCATTAACCTCTGAAATTACCATAATTTTTGCATTAAAGAGGCTAGTTCCTTTATCCTTTGCAATGAAGAAGTCAAGGTGGAATTTCAGGCTACTGCGATGAAAGTTTATACAAACAAACCTGATATAAACTTGGAATGACTGATAACATAAACTTGGATTTTAGTTACACAAATTGGTGTTGATCGTTGACCTTTCTCTAATAAGCGCATTTGACTATCTTTTACCTGGGCAATAGTAACTAAGAGTTGCGTCTGTTTCATAACATGCTTATTTGTTCACTGTTATATAATCCATTTTTTTGTTATCTACTTTAAAATTGGCCTTATTTACGAATTGCATGCCTTTAGGTATAGTAAGTATTATGCAGTTTTTAATAAAAACATTTTTGTACACCATGGTCTGAGTAGCTATTCTTACATAATTACAATTTTAATTATAATTTCTATCAGGTGGATATTCGGAAGGAACTCATAAGAAATTCTGCAAGCATGATTGATCTTCATAAGCTAGACATTTGATGGCGCATCTAGGTATGGAGAAAGGAATGACTTCCATATTAGCCATACACTACAACAATATAAAGCATAATTTTTTCTGTATGCCCTGGAACGTGGAGAGGTCTGAAATGAAGAGGCTCCTGTTTTTTCATTGGTGCCATTTGGTGTTTTAAGAGCTGTTTCTTTGGTTACAAATTAAGCTGTCAGTTTTAGTTTCTGGGAAGTATTTGGGAGGCATGTTGGAGGCTCTAATTTTATTGTTAAAAATTTGTAAAGTGCATATATTTTTTCCCCACCTATATATGATTCCAAATTTTGTAATTGCATTTGTAATCAAATTCATGTACTTCAGATGTTACCCTTCACAAGTTGTCAGTGCTAAGCTCGTGTTTGATCCTGCGATTAATATTCAAAGTTCAATTGAAGTTTTTTCTGCTTAACATTTTGAACGATGAATTACTGAATGAAACATTTGCATGGAGAGGCATTAACATTGAGGAATGTGGCAATGCTATATGCACTGGTATACTGTTATCTATAGGTTCCATTTTGATAGCAATAGAGACTTTTTCGGTCTACACAATATGGTTAAGATCAATTTTTTGTAATATTGCTGTCAAAATCAGCGAATATTTTTTGTTTATAACATGGTGAAATAAATTATATATTAAATGCTATGGAGGAGCAAAACTTCTAAGGTTACATTTTAGGCTAAAAGGGAGTTTGTAAATTGAAAATAACGTGGTCTTTGCAATTAAAAATTGAAAGTAAAAACACCAAAAGGAATTGGTAAAAGATTTTAGGTTAAATTATTCATTTGGTCCCAATTTTTGTATGTAAATTTGAATTTGGTTTTTCAATTTTTAAGTGTTAATTAGGTCCCTAATTTTGATAATTTGTTTCAATGAAGTCTCTTCCGTTAAAATGGCAGAAACGGCATTAAGAGCACAATGACATGGAAATGTTAGACTAAAACGTGTCATCATGTCATTTATATTTAAAGAATGTTGAAGGTTGTGGTGGAAATATGCACTGCTGCAATGAGGTCTGTGGTGGCAGAAGAAATGGAGAAATGTATGAAGTCAATTGAACACTCTCTTCTTGAAAGGAAGAAAGGAACAATGTTTTGAGATAATAAGTTTGAAGGGGTTGAAAAAATATGAGACTTTGAAACAAAACCTACATATTTTAAGTGATTTACTTTTTCTCCGTGATGACAATGTGTTTGGGGACTCTCATTCCACTACAACCTTTAGGTCACTGCATTAAATTCAAATTTGCTCAATTCAATTTCAATGCAAACAAAACTTTTGAAACAAAAGATTATTGTGCATTTATATATTGAAATTAGTTAGGTTAAGAAATTAACCAGTAGAGAAAGGCATGGCTGACCTAGAAGGAGGAGGTGAGGAACCAAGTGCTTCAAGGGGTTTCTTTTGGGTAGCAGCAGACTTTTTAAGGGATGGCCTTGCAACAATTCCAGAAGCATTTGAGAGCTTAGCTGATTAATTTCAGAAGCAGACTTAAGAAATTAAATTGAGATCGCAATTCCACTAAGAACACTCTGATTCCAATTGTTCGAACGCCAACTTTCCAGCAATGTGATCCCACACCCTCGCGATTCTTCTGCAAACCCCTCATTCCTCCAATTTCGGTCACGAAAGCAAACCCTAGAATAAACCCCAATTTGAAGTCTAACAGAGATGCTCATTCTATTTTCTTACATATTAAATGCACACTATTTTTCATTTTTTCGAATTTAATTATTTATTACAACATTTAAAATTCCATGTGTAGCACATTTAATGTGCCACTTCACTGTTCAGTTTCGTCTAATATCTCCATGTCACTGTGCTTAACGTCGTTTCTGCCATTCTAACGGAAAGGGCTTCATTGAAACAAATTATCAAAATTAGGGACCTAGTTAACACTTTTAAGAATTGAGGGACCAAATTCAAATTTACATACGAAAATTGGGACCAAATGAATGATTTAACCAAGATTTTATTAGTTTAATCCCTGTAGATGTATTTTTAAGGTACTATTACAGAAGTAAATAATTTGATCTTATATCGCAATTATTTAGATGTTTTAATATATTATAACTTCGTATTGTTTTTAAAAAACATTCTTAGATCAAATGTTTTCTATATCATTAATAGTTGTACGAGTCTGCCAATTTTCCTCAACAATGTATAGAAGTTTGTATAATTGTACCAGCAATCCGATTTCAAAAGATAGATTTCATTTGTTTTTCACGAACTGCATTTCAGTACGAATCTAAAAGGAATATGCCATAAAATGGCATCAAACCAAGCAAATATATTTCTGACATGCGACCGAAAAGAGTTGAAGAGAATATGCCACTACTATTCCATAACAACAACCTTAACTCATGCACGGTGATAGAACATACAAATGTTCTTGCGTTTCTCGTGGAACTGAGAGGAAACTCATTTGCAAGTTCACCTGAGTACGCGCGCGTACTACCATTTGTGAAAATTGAAGGTTTATTATGCATTCGATGCAAAGTATATTTATGAAAAATGGGGTTGCCTCCTTTTTTCAGTGGATGATGAATACCATTTTGATTAGTTTGTTGTGACTAACTAAGTAGAAGTTTTGTGCACTGTTGTCATGATGTTGTCTCAACTTTTTTAAGTTGCTGGGTATATTCAATCACTCTTGATCATTGCAGCGGTGGATGTTGTTGTCTACGGAAAATAGTATTTAAATTTTTTGTAACTTGAGGACGATTCAAGTTCTGATATGAAATTCAATGTCATCAGGATGTGGAGGTAATGTCATCAAGAACCTAACACTCATTGCTACAAAAGATGGGACTTTAGTATTTCACTTTGAAATGTTCACCACTTATCAACTGTTAAAGTTGACAGAGATTGAGAAGACAAACTTGTTTATCAGCTATTATTCTATTTTTTTATCAGCTATTATAACAGGTTTTGAATGATATAGAATGCTCAGGTTTTGAATGATATAGAATGCTCAGGTTTTTGTTGAATGTGGAAGTTGTACTAACAAACTAATGAGCTAATGTTCTATATTATGAACCTTAATGAGTGTAATACAAGTGATTAAGATCCTTTCAACTATTTCTTTACACTAGCTTGGATTCAAATGATACAAATACAACTGAATTAATTCAGCAGCATGAATTGATAAGTAACTTACATGCTATGTTACACACCTAAGATTCATCCAACTTTGATGAATGCTTTATTAAAGAATGCCTAAACTTCTTAGGTTATTCAAAAACGTTTCTCCAATATGAGAGCCAACCTTAACAAACACAGCAGGATATCCTATTGGAGCTTCTACCCATTCTTCAGTTCCTTGTTTGGAAAACACTTTTCCTGTCCATATATGAACCCAACTACTACTCTCCCCCAATGGAAAATAAGCTTTAACTTTTTTCTTTCCTTTGTCAAGGACAGGAACCACTAGGAACTCAGAACCAACCAAGAACTGCTGATAACTCAAATGGTGCACGCGTTCATCAGTTGGATAATGAACAAACAGATGGCGGCATACAGGCAATCCTTTCTGGGCAGCTTCCTGCTTAGAAAAAAGAATAGAAAGGAGCGTTTTCAATGCCTAATTCTTTATATATAGTTAATTACTCTGTATAGATAGATCTTGTGATCACCTTCACCAGCTGAATTCGATAAAATGTCCATGCTTTGTATACTTTTGCAAAACGTGCAAAGTGTGACATTGTCTGCTGGTTTGAGTAAAACTGGCTGTTGCAGGATGGTTTGTTTCCCTGCATACAGTTCAAACATCACTCACTCATTGCAATGCAAACTTTATATGACCAAACTTATTGAATAAAAGGTTACCCTTATATCTATATGATTATATCCTTATTAATTCAGATTTTAGTATTTCTTGAATCACTATAATGTCAAAGAATAAAAACTTGCATTGATTAGCCAAACTCTTGTTGTAATAAATGTATCCTTGCTGAGTACTTCTACAATGATTATAGGGTTAGTAGAAGAAGAAAATATAATCATGATGAAAGGTGTATGACTATTGTAGGTATTTTACTTACTTCATGGGTACGGAAGACTATGGTGAAGGAATTTAGCTCCATCCACCGCAAAAGCAATTCTTCACTTCTATTATATTTGACTATAGGTAAGTTTACTGTACAATATCCACCAATGTCACTGTGATTAAAGGCATAGCCAGAAATTCCACTGCTCAGAAGGCCAACAACAGAACTTTTTATTCCATCATTTCTTTGCCAACTGACCATTTGGTCTCCTTCCCAAAATAGCATCCCCCACTTGGGGCTATCTCTAAAACCAGCTCTCATGAAGAAAACCAAACCTTCTTCTTGTTCTTTCTTTACCTTCTCCAAGGAGTTACTTTTCCATTCTTCCACAATCTCTCTGTTAATTTTGGCCCATAGTTCCGGGTATCTGTTATGAGCTGAAATAGGATCTTCACCTGAAACCGAGGGTGCATCTTCTTAGTAATAATCACATGCTCAGTCTAGTTTTGTTCTCTCGATTTTTTGGTTAGGAGGTTGAATGATAAGAAAATGTTCAGGAAATTATCATGGAAGAATGTTTTGGCAGAAGATAAGAGATATGCATATAGCCAATTGCACAGACTAGTTAGTTTCTTACTATAATCCACTTTTTCTGTGTTTTACAATCTACTGCCATAAGAAAGTCCTCCTCAAGTTTTTACACTGAGCAAAAGTGTTGGGAGAAACAAAGATACGTGAATGCAAACCTGAATATAGAACAGCATCAACAGGAAGGCCCTCACCAAAATCAGCCATCCATCCTCTAACTCCATCATCCACCATGTCTCCAAGAATCTGCTTGAACCAAGTTGCAGTTTTAGGGTGCGTTAGATCTAGCATTCCTACATCAAAAGCCGTGTTTGGAACCATATATGGATTTCCATTGCTGTCTTTTACCAATATGTCCAACTGTTTTGCCTCCTCAAAGAGGTTTCTCCTTTTGTTTTGTTTCTCATCAACCTATAGGATTAGACAAAGAAAAATAAGGTTTAGACTAGTGACATTATCTCAATTTTTCTAAACTAGCCACATGTCTTATCTTACAATTCCACTTAGCAAAATGAAATTATGATAGCAAAGCAAGAGACCAAACGTGAATTACTTCCACTAACGATAAAATGCAGTTTATTGAAGAAACAAGTTCAGGACTACAATATTTATACTTGAAGTGATTCAGAGGAAGCATTACCGGAGCTAGACAGGGATTGCAATATGTCATAACCTTTATATCCTGAGACCTAAGATCTTCAATAAGTTCCTTCCATCCCCAATACCTTTGTGAATCCACTTCCCAATTCCACCAGAGCTGTGAACCAATCAATGTTTTTCTCTGGCCCACCCAATCCTGCACAGTGCCACAAGTAATCAACATAAATTAAAAATATCAAGGAATGGTAATGGTTTCAAATTATTGAGTGTGTGCACAAGCCAAGTTGTTCATCACAAGTTGTGGGAACTACGTTTGGGTTAGAAATCTATGTATGCAACATCAGTCAAACAAAATACACCACTTAAATTATTGTATATGCTCGGTTTAAATCAAGAAAAATATATCGTCTATAGAAGCAAACTGAACTGTGAATTACATGTTTGTTGAAACTACAGAGATCCAAAGAATATATATGCTTTGAAGTACTTTTGATTTTAAATGTAGGGTTAAGGGATTACCTGCAACCAAAATGCCGAGATAGGAACATCATAGGTCCTTAGTTCATCCCAGATATGACGTACAGCATCAGTGCCACCTTGCATTCCAACTATAGCACCAGATATAATCCATTGTGGAAGCTCAGGTAGCCTTCCAATGCTTTCTGTGAAACGTTCAATCAGTTCACAAGGTGAGTTTCCATGCAATATGCGCCCTTCAACTGAGTTTCCATGTATCTGCAAGATCCACGGTACAAAATATGGGAAAATGTAAACTTTAATTACATATCCACACACATGATTTCGTGACATTATAATAATTCAGAATGTTCTAAAATGTTGAAGTCCGACACATAATGCATTCTTTATTTCTTGATGCACAGTTATCAATCATAGTTTACTTTCTTGGCTGTATTATTAAATTCATCAGTCATCCTACACCAATTCTTTTAGATATTTTACCATATTCATCATGTGATACAAATATTTAACAGAATACTGCGCTAATTCTACTTTATATTCAGAAAGATCCATTCATCCTAATGCAGTGCTCAACATTTTCCAATATTCACTGCACAATTTCAAAATTTATTTGCACTAATTACTCTAATTTTGAACAGTATTTTTTTGTATCGATCGGTCCGGTTAACATGAATACTTTAACCATATATCTCAATTTTTGTAACCATACCTGTATCTGTACCCTGTCAAGTTTAGTAAGATCGAAAACAGTATAATCATATCCTTCAAGGCAGACAGACCTCATTCTTGACGTTATGTAGAATGGAGAAGGAGCATAAGTTGTACTCCAATCACCTCCTGCCCTGCCAATAATAACAAAATGTCATCATTCAATGTGTTTTCATCATATATAAGTGTGTGTGTGTGTGTATTTGACATACTGTTTTGAATTAGGCTTATAAAGCTGTAGATTACACTACCTGTAACTAATCAAGTTAGCAGCTAGGGTTATGGGTTGATCTCCTCTGCCAATACCTTGTTCTTGAACAAATATGGGCACCCTTTTGCCTTTGAAGTTCATGTGAGAAAATTGCTCCCCAAAGCCATAAAACCTCTCATTCTCATCAGTGGCATATGTCAACCACACTCTATTGAACTCTTCTGGTTTTAGGATATCCAAGTTTCCTATCTCTTCCTCCACTGAAGAGACTAGCACAAACCCTCTTGGCCTAGAAAGGTACCAAAACCAACCCAGTCTCTTTTTCCTATTATTCCGCCCCCTCTTGAAGCCCTGGTACCCTCCTGAAACTGTTTTAGAGACTTGGTTGCGGGAGGTGAAGTTAGGTTTCTCAATCTTCACTTGAAACCCAACCTCATGGTTGGTTTTCTGATTGAACAAAACCCAATACCTTGCATGCACAGAAGCTCCTTTTGCCTCAAACTGCATAGTTGCTTGAATGCCATGCTTTTGAAACCTTTTACTCTTCTTAGTCATATTGAAAAGCCTTCCTGTGATCATCAAAGTAGGAAGCTGAATCTCTTGAGCATCAGTTTTCTTTTCCAACCTTCGATGCACAGAAGGAGAATCTGGCACTACACATTCCAAATGATGATCAAATTGACCATTGATCACCCCAATATCCTCAATGATCCTAATATCCTCAATGGTTTGGTGATTGCAAACCATATGAACATCTTTGTCCTTGACAAGAAAGGATCCTCTACTTTCTTCGAATTCTGTGTCAACCAGTGCAGCCGAGACAAAAGCCTGTCCAGGGATAGTAGACCAAATTGGCCTGGTTTGTTGAGAAAGGTGCGAGATTGAGAGGTGCCCTCCATTGTCGGAGGTCCAAGAAAGCTGAAAATTACTGCCAATTGAGAAGGTCTGATCCGAAGGAACTCTTTTCGAATTGAAGAAGAGAGAACCTTGAACGTAAGGGATGGTGGTTGAAACTGAAGAAGGGAAAGGGTTGTTGAAATGCTTATGGTGCTTTTTGGTAATCTTGAGAATTGCCATGACAGAAAATTTGAAACTGAAAGTTTAATACAATGGTTAGTTGAAAGTAAACCTTAAAATATGAGTTCTTGAGATACCTTTGAAGTTTTGTACAGAGGTTGTTTCTTTGACGCATTTGAAAGAGGGTGGTAAAGTATTTTGGCTTGTTTTGTCGGTCTTTAGTATGAAACAGAGTTTGACATTACTTAATTGCATAACAGGACACCATACTTCAGCAGCCAGAATTGTTTGGCTTCCCATTGGAAAAATCCCGATTCATTTCCTTCATTTCCATTTAGTTTTGGTTCTGGATTTGTATTTTTTTGTATTTTGATCGGTTGTTAAATTATTACCCATAAATGATTTCAGTTCATTATAAAAGTAGGTGTGGCCTTAACTTTTCTGGGAACATCACATTTTGTAATATATGAGAGTAGTTTGTTTTTACAGTTTGGTTGTATTTTCTCAATTACAAATAATTTTTCAAGTTAGTTCTTATCCCAAACTCTTTTCGTGCATATTTGATATCTTCATTTATGTTTTTAACCGTCAAAATCATGAAAAGGTTGGATTAATAAGATTGGAGATATTTAAGTGGCATTTTGATCCATAGTTGTTTTATAGAAATATTAAGGAAAAAATGACTTAACTAACTAAAATACAAAAAATAAAGTAGACAATTTTAAGGATTGGATAAAAATTATATAATTTCTAGAATAATGATATTAAATATCTATTTTAAAATATAAAAGAACAATGTTATAGATTGAATAAAATAGAGATTTGAAAATTATATTTAAGCTTTTATTTCTAAATTAAAAGTCAACAATTTTTAGAGAGTACAAATCATATTCATATAATAATTTAGCTTATCTTCTTTTTTTACCTTTCTGGATAATATTAGGCTCCACCAATAATATTGAGTGTATTTATGCAACTCAATAATGGAAGGAAAAAAGGAGAAATTATAATAGCAGGAAATAAGGTTTTAAGACATGAAGTTGAATCTTACCTTGATTGTGGAACTATTCTGATTATGAATCAATCCACTTCCAACGTTGTGGACTATTCCTAATTATGAATCTTCCCTCAAAGTTGGAGAATGTTCCTAGTACCGCATCTAATTCTCAAAGGCACGTGATCATGTTTTCATGGGACGTTTTGTTGGTTACTTCTTTTGATCGCTCAAACTGAATCTGGTCTCGTTACGAGGAAGATTCAATATTTCAACATTGCACCCAAACAAATCTTTCACAAAGGACGGAGACCATATGTTAGAGAATTATTCAACAGTGAAGATTTGGTGAAAGGAAAATTTGAGGTTAAGAAAGAGTTTCTCAATGTTTAGTTTATATTTTGAAAGATTGCATTTTAAATAAAGGTTTAATACGATTTTGGTTTCATTATTTATATTAATTTTTCAAATTTTTTATTCCATGTGATCTCATTATTTATTAAATGGAATCAATGTAAGATCAATGTAGTTAACATCATGACTTAACATAATATGAATACTATTTTTTTTTTACATAAATATAAATTAATCACTCACTCAAGTTATCATTATCTAACAACATTAACACTGATCTAAAGACTTATTCTAATAAATATTGGGACCATGAGTAAAACAAATTAAGAAAAATATTGAATAATTATTATAAATACTAAAAGACCAAAAGATATATTATGTCTTAGATAAATTATGTTTTTTCCTTAATTATTGACGATGGAAGGTAGAAGAGAGAAGTGCTATTTTTTTTTTCACCCTGTCTTTATTGCATGACCGTTATACTGTTACAAATAAATTAATACCTTAATTATTTTTTTTAATATAGATGTCTTTGACTAGAAAGGTTTATTGTTCAATGGTTTGGTATTAAAATAGAGAATACAATATACTTTCACATGTCGAAGTCAATCCTTAAAATGACACTAAATGGCTTCAATTAATGAAAGGAGGGACTCTCCAAAAACTCTCAGAATCATTCACTATCAACACTTCATTGTTTCAGTAATGAAGAAGTGTCTTTAGGTTTAAAGTTTATAATAGAATTTTTTAAAATATATTTAGATCTATAATAATAGAAATATTTAGAACTATGATAGTTATTTATTTGTCAGTATACACAAAATTTGTAGCCAAACTGCAGTGAAATTTACAGTTTCTTCCAAATATAGTGACTCATTGTAATTATTGATCTTAAAAATGCATTTTATTCTCTATCCTTATGTTTTCATGTTATTATTCCTTTTGTCCTTCATTAATAATTATCATATCCATAATGTTATCGCTCTCATAACGCACAAATTTGTATAGTCTCATGATTTTAGATAGCTTCATAATCATTTTACCATAATAAAATAATTCTAAGTAGTTTCTTAAATAGGTTTCATAATCTACTCAGTTTTATAGATTAGAGACAAGCATTCTTACAGATAAAGAACCCAAGAGTTGATTTGCAACTGCATCATGTATAACTTACATTAAAGATTTAAAGTTTATATGTTTGTTAATAAATCCTCGCATATCTACTTTTCACTTATCATTATGATAAAAACCATTCTTATTTATTTATTATTATTTTAAAAATTACTTATTTCAATTAGACTCCTATATTTAACTCTAGACCCAAATTAAAGGAACTCGACATCACTTGATGTAGTTAATTACTTGTGATGCCAAGGAAGCTATAGAAAAATTGGGAGGAAGATATTTAAAAATTGCATCTAACAAACCCTGTTTACTAATGTGCGATTTACATCATGAAATTGGTTAGAATTCAAGAAGAGGATCTTTAGTAAAAAATAGTTGGGCTGGGACAATTCTTCTACTCCCAGCACAACTTCTATAAGCACCTGTCAAAAGCTTAGTTTCAAACCAAATTTGAAGATGCAAGACAAAATACCCCATTACGCAATAGCATAAGAACTCTGCAAAAGAAAAGCTTTTCACAAAAATTTCAAATCAAAGATAATTAACCTGATCTTTGTTGACTAATAACAGTTGCACCGTATGAGCAGAAACAACACTTATATAGGTACCTGCTGGCTTCCTCAGTCAAGCAAATCGGAGAGTGGATTCTTCCTAAATCCATCAACTTGAACCAACAGACTTGCCAAAGTTTTATTGGGACTTATGTTATCAGCTCTTAACCTATCTCTAATCCCATAGGCTGGAACCTTTGCATTTACATAGGCAGTCAATAAAACTTGGTACATTTTTGTTTTAGATTGATACTCTTTCATTCTATAAAATATCTTTTCTGAATTATGAATATCACCCCTCTTAGCATATTGCTGCAAAATAGTTAAGTAGGTGGAAAACATTGGCTTCATCTGGCTCTGCTGGGCGGCCCTATGAAGAACAGAGTCGGCCTTCTCCACTTCCCCGGTTTGGACATAGAGTTTCACTATTGCATTCCAGGTTAGTGGGCCCACTCGGCACCCACTTTCTCCCATTCGCTTAATAAGATCCTTACCCTTCGTAATCATCTTATGATTTGCATAAACCTTCAACAGTACAGAACTGGTCTTGGAAGAAAGCTTCCATCTCTTTACCATTGTCTCAAAAACATTCTCTGCTTCGTCAACCTTATTCAACTTTCCCCAGGCTTCAATTGCCACTAGACACTCATCATACCGAGGGTTTGTCTCACATACCTTCCAAATTCTTTCCACTTCATCCACCTTTCCAAGGTTTGCATAGAGGGGAAGTAAAATTTGGCATAGCCACCGATCCTGTTTTAAGTTTCCACCTTCCATCTCCTTCAATAAAGCCACCGCTTTATCTTGAAGCCCAGCTGAGATGTAATGCCTAGCCAAAACAGCTTGTGTTTTAATGTCTAGTTCAATGCCTTCTGTTTTCATTCTATCAACAATTAGATCCATTCCATCAATATCTTTGGACTGACCTTTTGTGTCTATTAAGATTGAGTAAGTAAGAGAAGAAGGTTTGATATTCTCATTTTCCATCAATAATAACACATCAGCTATTTTCTTCTGGTTGTTCCTCTTATACAATAGTAACATCTGATTGCATGCAAATACTGTAACAGGCAAGTCCAAATGCTTCAGTTTACTGAAAACTTCCTCTGCTTTCTTCACATTGTTCTGACCAACACAGTTGAACAATAAAGTCCGATACATTATCTCTCTGTTACAAGATTCTGGAATAGTCTCGATGTAAGCCTCAGCCTTAATTAAACCACGTGTTTTGGCAATTAAATCAAGGCGACTGGCATAATCTCTTTCGAGAAACTCAACCTGTTTTTTTGACTCGAGCCACTCTGAGAGCTACATATCCAATCATAAAAAACATTTAAAATTTGCATTACCAATCAATATACAAGACACGAATCTTCCTACTCGCTCGCTGGCCTGAATTCTAAGAAAGAACACAAATAATAATAGTAAGAATAATAAAAATAAAAAAAGCAAACAGTTCCCGTAAAACCAGGAATGGTTCATGTTTCATCTGCATCAACAGGAAGAGTATTCTAATTCCATGGCTAATTTTGTGGAGAAAAATAAAAAGGGACAGTTCGTGAAAGAAAAAGAGCACCAACAAGATTCTTCATATGGGAGACAGATACAAAATCAAGTCTAAAAAGCACTAGGTGACAAGCCAGTGGGCAAGAAAGCTCTAAATCCAAAAGATGAGCTAAAAAGCTAATTGTATTCAACATCAACCTTAATAAGTACAAATAACCTGAGAGGAACAAATAAAAAATGTTTTCAAGCAATTATTTACCAAAACTTTAACCATGCACAAATAATTCATAGTTGAAGGAACTGGATACTAAATCTGATCCCAGGAATATTATAAACCCTGAAAAACTTTCACCAATAAGCATAAATAAACCAAAATAATTAAAAGTAACCAATTTAGTGCCATTCATTCCAACCTCAACCACTAAAAAATTAAATCACTACATCTAAGATATTGTCTACATTGAAGTTCGTTGCTTTTGTCATTGTTTTGTGCTTAAAAGACATCTTTGTTCGCTGAGACAAAAATGTACATAAGATGCCCTTAACCTAGATTCTTATTTGTTGTTGGAATTTTAGGTGTACTGAGCTCCCTCAGCCGAGAGCATTGTCTAAGAGTGGCCTCAAACTCTCCTCTTTTTTCCCATAGTATGTGTTAATGTTCCAACCAGGACCATTAAAGTCAATTACCATAATCGAAGTATTGCCGTCTTTGGAGTTTGATGTTTCCATCGCAGATTTGTCCTTAAAGAAAAGCTTACTGGATTAAGGAAGGACGGTACATATATGCTACACTTAGTTTTGACTTCTAAGCAATGGGAAACTTTTGGATGTATTGGAACAAATATTGTTTGCCTTAGAACATTACAATTCATATTGTATTTAGAAGACATAAAAATTGAGCTTGACCTATTAGTATTTGTTTTTCAACATGAAACAAGATATTTCTTGAGATAGAGAAACACATTACAAACACAATAGATAACTAAGGACACAAACAAAATCAACAAAGAATTATGTAACAAAGTTTTCCCGTCTCTTAAAATATTTGTTAATGTGAAAACCAATTAAAAATACAACGGGCTTTATGACATAGAAAGAGTTTTGCTCCAACCAAATGCATCAAAATGGTAGCAAAGGTTCACATACCACAAACTTATGCATCAGGAAAGGATACTAAAAAATGGAGACTTTGAATTACACTATCTTCCCTATTTTGTTGTATTATGCATTGGAAAGATACGTTCATATCATAAAGCTTGGAGCACCAACCATTTTTCATACTCTAATTATAACTCAACTAAATAGAAAACATTAATCGGGCCAAGCTCATGCCACATACTAGATGAAAATGTACCTTGATTATTAGTATAAACAGAAGTTTAAGGATTTGTGCTTTATATCAACGCAATGTTACAACTATTCATAGCTGCTGTAGTCAAATATATCATCTTTTTCTATTTTCTATGCCAATAAAAAAAAACTTTTTCTCTTTTCTATTATATAAAGAATACATGAAAGTCACTACACAAACAATGAATCAAACAAGCATTGAATAACAACAATATTTTCACTCAACGATAGACCTATGAGTTGATTATGTTATGGATATGATTACATAAATAGGGAGATAAGTTATGATTTGATATGAAATATCTTACCAAATATTTCCCATTATTAGATATTGATTTTGTTAATTATAATTGTTACTCTTCATTATAAATAAGCATACGCGTGTGTACCCAACAAAAAGGGATTTATTATATTTCTTAGTTTCTCTATTCTCAACATGGTACCAGAGTGATACCATCCCCCTGGCCTGCTTCGTCATTAATCACTCACAAAGTATCAAAGCCTAACAAAAAGTTAACCTAAATTTGAGCTTTCCCTGTGGACCCATTGCTCCAACTTGAGGGGAGTGTTAAAATTATGATTAAGAAATAGTCACTTTGACATAGAGAAAAGACATACACAAGATATCTACTACCTTCCATTATTTACTTTGTCAGCTTTGGGATCCAACAAGTTTGCATGTTTACTAAGTCTCTCAAGAGGTCTTGTGTTGATGGCATTTGTAACAAACTAGTCACATATGATAATATGGCCCAGGTTGGAGCGAATGTTGGAAATATGATTTGATTCCGTTAAATAGGAACATACAATATGATTTGATAGGGAAATATCTAACCAAATATTTCTCATTATTGAAAATTGATTTTGTTCATTACCATTGTATCTATTCTTCGTTATAAATAAGAAGACTCATGTATGTACCCAACACACATAATTTATTACATTTTTTCTCGGTTTCTATCTTCTCAACATGGTACCAGGTACCATCTCCTGTGAACTGTAATTTCATCAATCCTTTCGACACTCAGATTAAGAGTTCCAAGTAATGATAATACCAAAAGAATCAATGATAAGAAAACATTTGGACCCCTTGGTTTGAATAATGTAATTTATTTTCATCTTCTATTTTTAATTGTAGCTACGTCAAGCCCACCTTTTTGTTTTTTGTGGTTTCAAAGTTTTGAAATGAAAACAACAAAAGAAATTTAACTTTTTTTGTTCTCCGAACAAATCTGTGAAAACAAAAAATTGGAAATTTTTATTAGGATTGAAGGTGAAAAAAGGAACCAATAACAAGAATTAAACATATTATCTCAAATATAGGTAAGCATCAATCACAATTTCAGTTAGTTATTTAATTTCAAATTTCAAACATTAAAATGAAATAATGTCCAAACAATTCAAACTTAGGTCAAATACCTGCAAAGCTCTCCCAAACATTTTTCGCCTTCGGAGAAAAAGCATCGCATGAGACACTTCATCTCTGGTTAGTTCATTCCCTTCAGCTAACCAGTTATCCATAACCAAATCAATAGACATACCCGGCGGCGAATTCATGATCTCATTAAATAGTTCAGATTCAACCCTTCCACGACGCGGTTTTCCTTCCTCTTTGACCACCTCATCGACCTCGTTGTGAGGCTCCTCGACATTCTCCTTATCACCATCGTCGGCATCAGAATCTAAAAGGTTGTCAATTTCACTTTCGGCATCAGAATCTAAAAGATTGTCATTTTCATTTTCTGCCTCAGCAGGTGTATCCAGCTCGGAAAACCCATCCTCCAAATCATCATCCTCTTTGGTGCTACTAGAAGAAATTCCGCGTCTCCACACAGTAAAATCCAGTGATGCACTTTGTTCTGAATGAAAACGTTGATTCCACAACAACAATCCACCTTGTGTTATTGCATGAGACTCGGTGATACCACTCTCTTCTTCCACACAATTAGTTCGCGCTAATTTGATAAAAGAAGTTCTCACATTGTACCCTCGGGTCCTATGCAAATAATGCACAATAAAAAATTAATTCCAACTCTTCCATACTGAAATATGAAATGACTATGCCACAGGAAAAATCATTTACAGATGTAATTAACTGTAAAAAGAGGGGAGAATAGGGAAAATGGGTTTGAGAAGTAGAGGATTACCTGAGAGGGACGGAAGCACGACGGACAGCCCACATCGGTGATTTCGAAGAAAGAGTGAAGAACGAGTGCGGAAAAGCTAAAACCCTAATCAAATCAAAACCCTTCCAATGCATTCCTTGATATAAGAATATCAATAAATCAATAAATTAAATCAATAAATAAATATATATATATATATATATATATATATATATATATAACATTTTTGTAAGACTTTTCTGAGCAGAAAATTTTTTTACTTTACCAATTTTACATTTATTATATTCACATTTTATGACTATTTTATATTTATACAATCTTATAATAATTATTATATAGTTAAAAAATGATAAAATATAATAAATCAAGTTTAAAGAGTAAAAATATTGAATTTATTTTTAATATAAAAATACGGTCATGTAAGATCTTGAAAAAAGTATAACAATTAAAAATAATAAATAAATAAATATTTCAAATGAAAAATGAAAGAGTTTAATAATTATTTAATAAATATGATATTAAATATTGTGAAATATTCTTAGATGTTGCTGATACGATAAGAAAGTGTAAACATTCAAATTGGATCTGGGTTATTAGCCCAACATGCACAAGGGATCAACACGAATAAAATAGGGCATGGGCTCGTACTTCCTGCACGACAGTTGTTTCTCCTGCACCTCCCAAATCCTTTTTAAAATGGTTATTTTATCCTCGTTTGGAAATGTAAAATATTTTAATTAGTCAATCCAAATAAATTATTTAAAAAATATGAAAATTCAATTCCAAAATATTCAAATGCAATACATTTTAACTTTTTATAATTATTGAAATGTTTCGTTCAAATAGGAAGTAAGTGTTTTGATATTGATTTGAGAGCCATAGAATATAAGGAGTCACAAAATTCGACTAACTTGAACAAAGAAATAACCATTTGCATTTGGAGATGTTCCTGTTTGCATTGTGTGATAACCTACTAAAATGACATTGCGAAACAAATTTGGTAGGTTGGAGCAAGAGTTCTTGTCCCTTCTTCCTCTACTATCTTTAATAGCAAAGCTTTTGAAAGCTAAATATAGTGAAGCAAAACTTAATCTTTAATGTGAGTGCATTTTGAAGTATAAATTAAAGGCTATATAGTGTGAATGTGGTAACATAAGTTATTGAAAACTAGCAAAATGACTAATACTCGTTAATACAAAAAAGGTCTTTTATGTTCGGCGCTTTTTGCTTTTCTCGTTTGGTTCAGATCAGACGTAGTAACGGTAGTCGTAAATTTACGTCTGACTAAAAATCGGACGTAAATTTACATTTGACCTAAGAAAACAAATGGAAAGTTACGTGCAGTGGACCGTAACTAAACGTAAAATTTGTAAAAAAATCATGCATAAAAATTTACGTTTAATACTGTGTATCAGACGTAAATTTACGTCTGTTATTGTTATGTAAATTTACGTCTGTTGATGCACAGTCAGACGTAAATTTACGTATGTTAATGAATAGTCAGACGTAAATTTGTAGTTTTTTTTAATATTTGTTTTGTTTTAGCATAAAACCAACACCTAAAATCCAGAAAAGGTCCAGAACAAATTTTATCTTTTAACTTACGAAATTAATAGTACAATTACCAAAGTCAAAGTACATATAACTAATTATTAAAAACACATATAAAGTGAAGGGAAAAAACTTCTAAAAACCTAAGCTTTTTGCAATTGTTTGAGCAAATAAGATGAACACTCTTTCCTTATCTCCAACATGTCATCCTTTGTCAATGATGAGGCATCATTGAAGGCTTAAAACAATAATTATGTGCTAGTATGTATGAAGTTTTACAAAGCATACAATTGATATATGATAAAACGGTCATAAATGTGACTACAACAATAGTTTACTTAATTAAATACTATTCTATAAGAATTTGATTGTTCACGTAGTTACGGTTTTACATTGTAATATATGAAATGTAGGTTTGCCTATATGTGTCCCAAATGTTAGTATGAAAAATTGAACTCAGAGCTTCTCTTATCCTCCCTTTCAACCTTTATTACTAAATCAATTTTATATCTCTTACTACAAATTTCTAATACTTGGAAATAGAACCTCTTTTGATAAATGATCTATAATGCAATTTTGTGTTGCTTGAAAGGTTTCCTAGAAAGTTGGCACACACATGGCTTTTAGAAGATCAACCAATTGAAATAACTGATATGTACATTTTCCAAATGCTTTTGTCTTTAAATTTGTTTCTATTAAATGGATTTGAAGTGATGTTGTATTACAATCTTGTGAACAAACCAGTATCTCATGATGGTGATTCAACCTGTATTTCAAACACTGTAGACATTTATAATTCCAAGTCTTTAACTCTAGAAACTCTTTATGAATGTTGTTAAGGAAGTATTGACACTACTTTTGTGTGATCACCTTCATAATACTTACAATATTTACTATTGAAATGTTAACTTTTATAGTTTGTTGATTCATGTCATTTATGTTTTTGTCAAGTTGATTCGGGTCGAAGATCGAGACAGGTGCAATTCGAAACAAAAGTCAAGATTGTGTTAGTAATTTTGGGTCATGCATATATATGATACATAATTAAATGTGTTAGGACTGTTATTTATAAAGCCAAATAATAAAGTGATCTGACTAAATTAAAGATTGGCTAAAGACATATGTCATGAAAATAAATATTGTGTAGAGACTAGTTAGTAATTTCTAATTTGACGAGGGGCCAAATTAGAAATACTAAAACTTAAGTAATTCAGTTTATAAATGGTCGTGGTCCCCTTCTGAGAGCACACACAGAGTCATAACGTACTCTTCCTGTTCCCTTTTCTCTCTATCCCCATCAAGAGAGAAAACCAAAGGAAAATAAAGGTGCCCTACAGGATGAAGATCACTGTATCATTAGTGCTTTCTAATATTATCGTTATGGCCAATTCAGGTACGCTTCCGTTTACTTTTACAACATGATTATCAGTATGAGATATTGTTTATGATTGATTGTTAGAATCAATAATAGGATCATATTTTGCGTTTATGCTTACATGTGGTATGAGAGCCACCCATACTTGATTCATGTTTGTCTTTGGTTAATTTAATTAATTTTTATTCAGAACCCTAAATTCTTAATTCTGAAACCCGTAATCCCAATTTTGTTTTTGGGAGAAAAACCCCAAATTGAGAATCCTAGGGTTTCTTAAAACTCTAATTGAAGTAAATTATTTTAATTAATTTTGAATTTTGGGTTCAAGACATTTGAACATAAGGATTTATATTTTAGAATATAAATAATTTTATTTATTTTATATATTTTTTGGTTGTTTAATATATAAAATAAATATATTTGGTTTTGGAATAAATATATAATCAAATTTTGGTTTTGTTTAATATTTTAAATGAATTAATTGAATCAAGAAGTCAACAAAGTGACCTCTCTTGAGTAGATAGTTCATGAAAAATGTTAAATGTTGGTGTTTATGTATGTTCATGCGGATATTGATCGGCCCAAAGGAAGATTAATATTTGGCCAAATTGCATACACACATGTGATGATAAACATGTGATAATTATAAGAATTTGCTTTGTCGATGATAAATTAATCCAAAGATTGGTTTGTTGTTGGACGTGCTTTATTATCAATGTTTGATCATTACAACCATATACCTCTAGCAGTTGATATTATTGTCCAAAGACTTGATATTAATGGTGCATTGGGTGTTTTGGGATGGGTTAAACCATTATTTGAATATTTTTATAATGATTTATTTTATTATGTGAGCATAATAAGTTATTCCTCTAGTTTTATATATATAGCTTCAGTTGTTTCTGTATCTGCCAATGTGAATTCTGTTCTGATCCTCAATGGAACAAATTTTAAGGACTGGAAGGAGAATATTGAAATTATTCTTGGCTGCATGGATCTGGATCTTGCGTTAAGGACTGAGGAATCCCCTAATCCTACGACAGAGAGTACTCCGGAAGAGAGGAGGGATCATGAGAAGTGGGATCGCTCAAACCGCATGAGCATAATGATCATTAGGCGTGACATCCCAGAGGTGTTTAGGGGCACTATTTCTGAAAACATTACAACAGCCAAAGAATTCCTTGCTGAAATTGAGAAGCGCTTTGCAAAAAGCGATAAGGCGGAGGCAAGTACTCTTCTTCAGAACTTGATCTCCATTAAATATCAAGGCAAAGGAAATATCAGGGAATATATTATGAGCATGTCTAATATTGTCTTCAAACTCAAGGCACTAAAGCTTGAAATCTCAGAAGACTTACTCATTCATTTGGTGTTGATTTCTCTTCCTGCACAGTTTAATCAGTTTAAAGTATCTTATAACTGTCAAAAGGATAAATGGTCTCTTAATGAGCTCATTTCATATTGTGTGCAAGAAGAGGAAAGACAAAAACGAGACAAGTCAGAAAGTGCTCATTTTGCAAGCACCTCAAAGGCTAAGGGCAAAAGAAAAAGATCAGAGGATCCCAAGAAGGAAGCTGCTAAGGGTCCAGAACAAAAGAAACAATCTCAGGAAAGCAAATGTTTCTTTTGCAATAAAATTGGACACGTAAAGAAGAAATGTGCCAAATATCATGCTTGGCGTGCAAAGAAAGGTATGTTTATTACTTTGGTCTGTTCTGAGGTCAATTTAGCGTCAGTACCTAGTAACACTTGGTGGTTAGACTCAGGTGCAACTACTAATATCAGTGTTTCTATGAAGGGTTGCCTAAACTACCGGAAGCCAATTGATTCTGAAAGATGGATATATGTTGGAGATGGCAAATCGGTAGAGGTGGAGGCTATTGGGCATTTTAGATTATTGTTATGTACTGGTTTTTATTTGGATTTGAAAGACACTTTTGTTGTGCCGTCATTTAGACGGAACTTAATTTTAGTTTCTTATTTGGACAAATCCGGTTATTCTTGTTCATTTGGAAACAATGAATTTA